>OFFE01000861.1_pt1 | contig 24052 bp, 34 predicted proteins | sample 1521371 | NCBI WGS metagenome assembly OFFE01 (sample SAMEA3504131, study PRJEB24116) | mouse gut metagenome | biome: mouse gut; feature: mouse-associated habitat; material: faeces | place: Denmark | collected 2011 | reverse complement strand
GTATGCCCGTGTCACCATCCGCTTTTTCGGCTACTCCAACAGCGGCAATAAGGGCATCGGCTGCGGCCTGGGCAATGTCATGAAAACCCGTGACGGTGAGGCCCTGGCGGGTAGCGCCTCCGCCTCTGTGGACTTCGCCGGGGTAGGTGCCGCCCCTGCTGCCGCTCCCGCCTACGGCGTCAACCCCACGGCTCCGGCGGCTCCCGCCTACGGTGTCAATCCGGCGGCCCCTGCCGCTCCGGCCTATCAGCCCCCCGCTCCCGGCCCTGCCGCCGCCACGCCGCCCTGGAACACCACCAGCGGTGTCAACCCCATCACCGGCCAGCCCATGTAATAGGAGGACCGCACAATGAAAACGAGGTTTGACGGAAAAATCTGGGTCATGGCCTATGGCGTGGCCATTGAGGTTAAGGAGATGGAAACGGCCCACCTCCTCAACACGGTCAAGATGCTGGTGCAAAAGCCCGCACGGGTCCAGGCCATGCTTGTGGATGACATTGAGCGGGCCACTTTCGCTGACCCCACGGTGTGGACGCCCACCGGCGAGGGGGACACCCGCAAGCTGTCCCTCCGCAACGTGACCAGCCTCTCCGCCGATGAGCTCACCACCTATGTGACCGGCACGCCGCTTTTTAAGGCCATGCTGGAGGAGCTGGAAACCCGTGGCATCAACACGGAGAACATCATGCAGCTCTACACCAAGGATGAGGCTTTCCGTAATTAAGAAAGGACGGCGCTATGCACCATCTGAGCATTGACCTTGAAACCTTTTCCAGCGTCCCGATTGCCAAGGCCGGGGCTCAAAAGTACATCTCCAGCCCGGACTTTGAAATTCTGCTTTTCGCATACAGCCTGGATGGTGCACCTGTTGAGGTAATAGACCTGACCACGGGGGCGTACCTGCCCCCGTGGCTGGTCCAGGCCATCACCAGCCCGGAGTTTATCAAGCACGCATACAACGCCCCCTTTGAGTGGGGCTGTCTGTCCAAATTCCTGGGATGGCTGCCGCCGGACCAGTGGCGGTGCACCATGTTCCATGGCCTTTACTGCGGCTATACGGCGGGCCTGGAGGCCACTGGGCGGGCCCTGGGGCTGCTGGAGGACAAGCGCAAGCTGAACACCGGCAAGGCCCTCATCCGTTATTTCTGTACGCCCTGCGCCCCCTCCAAGGCCAACGGTGGCCGCACCCGCAACCTGCCCCAGCATGACCCCGCCAAGTGGGAGCTTTTCAAGGAGTACAACCGCCAGGATGTGGTCACCGAAATGGAAATTGACCGGCGGCTGGCCTCCTACCCCGTCCCTGACTGGGTGCAAAAGCAATGGGAAACGGACCTCATCATCAATGCCCGTGGCGTGGCCGTGGACATGGAGATGGTGTCCGGGGCTCTCTACCTGGGGGACACCGTGCGCCAGAACCTCATGACGGAGGCCATGCGCCTGTCCGGCCTCAACAACCCCAACAGCGTGGCCCAGCTCACCAAATGGCTCCAGGAGGAAACCGGGGAGGAGCTGGGGGACTTGCGCAAGGACACGGTGGTCCGCCTGCTGAAAAAGGACAGCAACAGCCCCCAGGTGACCCGTATGCTTGAAATCCGCCAGGAGCTGGGCAAGACCTCCACCAAGAAGTATGACGCCATAGAGGCCGCTGTGTGCCCGGACAAGCGGGTCCGTGGGCTGCTCCAATTCTATGGGGCCAACCGCACGGGGCGCTGGGCTGGGCGGCTGGTGCAGGTCCAGAACCTCCCCCGCACCTATACGGAGCCCCTGGCCCTTGCCCGTGACCTTGTACGCCAGCGCAACCTGGGCGGCCTCAAAGCGGTCTATGGCTCCGTACCTGATACCCTCAGCCAGCTCATCCGCACCGCTTTTATTGCCCCGGAGGGCCACGTCCTCATTGACGCTGACTTTTCGGCCATCGAGGCCCGTGTCATCTCCTGGCTGGCCGGTGAACAATGGCGGCTGGAGGTGTTCCGCACCCACGGCAAGATTTATGAGGCCAGCGCCTCCCAAATGTTTGGCGTCCCCCTTGAGCGCATTAAAAAGGGAAATCCTGAGTATTCCCTGCGGCAAAAGGGCAAGGTGGCGGAGCTGGCCCTGGGCTACCAGGGCAGCACCGGGGCCCTCATTAACATGGGAGCCCTGGACATGGGCATCCCGGAGGAGGACCTGCCGGACATCGTGGGCCGCTGGCGGGAGGCCAACAAGCGCATCCGTGACCTGTGGTATTCCATGGACAACGCCGCCGTGCAGGTCATCACCCAGGGCGGTTCCATAGGCCTCAACGGGCTCATCCTGTCCCATGAGTACGACTACAACCAGGGGACGGATTGCATGACCATCACCCTCCCCTCTGGGCGCAAGCTCTACTATAACACCCCCGGCATCGGTGAAAATCAGTGGGGCAAGCCCTCCATTTCATACATGGGCATGGACCAAAAGACCAAGCGCTGGAAACGCATCGAAACCTACGGCGGCAAGCTGGTGGAGAACTGCGTCCAGGCCATTGCCCGTGATTGTCTGGCGGATGCCATTGAGCGCCTGGAGGCCGCCGGGCTGCCGGTGGTGTTCCACGTCCATGATGAGGTGGTCATTGACGTGGCCCCCTGGACGGATGAGGACACCATGCTCCAGACGGTGGTGGACATCATGCGGCGGCCCATCTCCTGGGCCCCGGACCTGCCCCTCAATGCGGACGGCTGGGTGGGGCAATTCTTTAGAAAAGACTGATTGAACAAGCCCCCCCCCCGCTACCCATGCGGCGGCGGGCTGAGGGAGGCCGTATGAAAATCCTTGTTGCCTGTGAAGAAAGCCAAGCCGTTGCCGTAGCCTTGCGGCAACGTGGTCATGAGGCATATAGCTGTGACCTCATCCCTTGCTCCGGCGGGCATCCAGAGTGGCACATCCAGCAGGACGTGCTCCCCTTGCTTGACGGGTACGCCTTTTTCTACACCTGCGATGGAGCCCCACACTACATACTGGGCCGGTGGGACATGATTATTGCTTTTCCGCCGTGCACCTACCTCACCAACGCCAGCGCTGTCCGTATGCGAGTAAAGGGTGAAATTGTCCCAGAGCGATATGCAAAGGCGATGGAGGCCAAGGCTTTCTTTATGCGCTTTCTGACCGCTGAGTGTGAAAAAATAGCCGTTGAAAATCCCACTCCCATGAAAATTGTGGGCCTGCCGCCCTACACTCAGGCGGTGCAACCGTGGCAGTTTGGGCACCCATACACAAAGCGGACCTGCCTGTGGCTCAAGAACCTGCCGCCGCTGACCCCCACCAAAATCATCACAGAGGGCGTCACCCCCTGGGTAAACGGCGGATGCAAAGATGCCCACGGCAATTACAGACGCTTTCAAGGCCGCCGGGAGCGGGACCCACTAAACCGGGCCAAAACATTCCCCGGCATCGCCGCCGCTATGGCGGAACAGTGGACCTAAAACACCTTTTAGAAAGGATTGATTGACCTTGCAGTATCAGGGCGGAAAAAGCCGGATTGCCCGGTCAATCGCTGACATTATCAGCCTGACGGGGGGGGGAGAACCCAATGAGATACCAGGGAGGGAAATCCCGTATATCCGCTCAAATTGCCCGGCTAATCTCCGCACGGGGGGGGCTTGCTTTGTCAGCCTATTTTGCGGGTCCTGCGCCGTGGAGAGCAAGGTGCAAGGCTTTTCCCGCAAGATACTCAATGACAAGCACGCCTATCTCATCGCCATGCTGCGGGGCGTCCAAAATGGCTACGAGCTGCCGGAGCTCATCACCCCGGACCAATACCAGCTCATCAAGGCCCATAAGGACTGGGACCCCGTGCTGGCCGGTTTTGTAGGCTTTGGGTGCAGCTTTGGCGGCAAATGGTTTGGAGGCTACGCCAGAAACGCCACCGGCACCAACTACGCCCTGCAAAGCAAGCGCTCTTTACTCAAAGATATGGCCACCCTGCAAAATGCGGAGTTTGTCTGTGGGGACTACCGCCACCTGGGCATCCCTCCCGGCTCCGTCATCTACGCTGACCCGCCCTATAACAACACAACCGGCTACGGCGGAGAGGTCTTTGACACCGCCGAATTTTGGAGGGCCATGCAGCTCCTGGCCGATACCGGCCACGCTGTTTTTGTCAGTGAACAGGAGGCCCCGCCGGGCATCGTCTGTGTCTGGGAGCGCCCTTTTACCCGTACCCTGGACCGCAACAAAAGCAATCAATTCAAGGTGACAGAAAAGCTCTTTTACTTACCACCAAGGAGGCTTGAGCCATGCACATGATTAACGACAAAGGTGAGGCGGTCTATTTTAACCCCATCCGCAAGAACGGCAAAGACCAGTGGCTCATCCAGGGCATTGGCTCCACCATCGTCCTGGGCCGTGACCGTCAACGGCGCAAGAGCCGGACCTTTACCCAGTATTCCCAGGCGGAGCGCTACCTGGCCAAGCACGGCTTTAGGGCCGATTGATTTTTCCGCCGGAAAAAACGCACCCGGCAACACATAGACCCATGAAATGACAAGCCCCCCCCCGCCAGTAGCGGTGGTGGGGCCGGGGAGGCACCCATGAAATATATTGCATCGTGCTCTTTCGGCAAGGACAGCCTGGCCATGATACTCACCATTATTGAGCACGGCCTGCCACTGGATGAGGTGGTCTTTTACGACACCGGGATGGAATTTCAAGCCCTCTACAATGTGCGTGATGCCGTTCTCCCACTTCTCCGCAAAAACGGCATCCGCTACATAGAATTACACCCAGACAGGCCTTTTCTTTATGACATGCTGGAGCGCCCCGTTAAAGGACGTGAGCGCCGTGGGTATGGCTGGTGTGGCGGCCTTTGCCGGTGGGGGACTACCTGCAAGCTCAAAGCCCTTGACCGATATGCAGAAAGCATTGGCGCAAAGGTGTATGTTGGCATAGCGGCAGACGAACATGACCGGCTCAAAAAAGAACGAAAGCCCTATAAAATCTTCCCTCTTGCCAGCTACAAGCTGACAGAGGCCGCCTGTCTGGAGCTGTGCTATGCGGCGGGCTACTTTTGGGAGGAAGATGGCGGTGCTGGTGTTGTCCGTCTATATGACATCCTGGACCGTGTTTCCTGTTGGTGCTGTTGTAATAAAAACCTCAAAGAACTGCGAAACATCCGCAAATATCTCCCTTTGTACTGGGAAAAGCTCAAAGACCTACAACGCCAGTTAGAACGTCCCATGAAAGGCTTTTATAAAGGCCAGCCCCGTGGTGTGTTCGAGCTGGGAGAACGCTTTATGAAAGAGGAGGCCGAACATGAAAAAGCGCAAGAAATACCAGCACCGGGACAAGCCCTGGATGTGTGACCCTGGGATGTGTGACCACTGTGTCTATATCGGGGAGGGTGACTTTATCTGTGACAAGGGCCCCGGTGAGCCGGTCATCGTGGTGGAGGACTGGGTGCCCAATGAGGACGCCGGGCGTTGCCGGAGGGGCCGGTGAGCGGCTTTAAGGTGGCGGAGGTGGCCAACAGCAAAAATGATGAGTTTTACACCCCGGCCTATGCAATCACCCCTCTGCTCCGGCATCTCCCCCCCCCTTACTCAGACCGGCCCATCTCTATATGGTGCCCGTTTGACACGGAGGAAAGCCTTTTCGTGCGGATTTTCCGCTTGTTTGGCTACCAGGTGACCGCCACGCACCTCTCCACCGGCAAGGACTTCTTTTCCACGGAGCCCCCGGCCTGTGACTACATAATCAGCAACCCGCCCTATTCCCTCAAGGGAGAGGTGCTGGAACGGCTTTTTGACCTGGGCAAGCCCTTTGCCATGCTGGTGGGGGTGGTGGGCCTCTTTGAAAGCCAGCGGCGGTTTGAAATGTTCAGAGCGCACGACTTTGAAATTATGTATTTCAACCGCCGGGTGGCCTATTTCAAAAGCTATGAGGACCCCGCCCCCTCCCTAAATCCTCCGTTCAGCAGCGTTTATGTGTGCAAGGGCATCCTGCCCAAAACCATTGTTTTTGAAGAAATCGCAAAGAGGTGACCCAAATGGCAAGAAACAAATACCCTGGCCGCTGCTACTGCTGCGGGACCTGGACCCCGCCCGGCTATGGCCACTTTGAGCGCCACGCCGGACACTGGCGCATCAAGTGCGTCAAGTGCGCCAGCGGGCGGGTCCTCACCGACAAGGACCCCGGCGTGAAGTGGGCCCAGAGAGCCGTAAAGGAGGCCCATGATGCCTGACAACAAAAACCCTTTTCTCAACGCCAGCGGCTACCCGGACCCCACGGCCTACCACGCATTAAAGCCCATCATCCGTGAGGAGGCGGAGCTGGACGGAAAGGTCAATTTCCTCATCAAAGTCCTCAAGTACATCATAGCGGAAAGCGGCTTTGAGCTGCTGGCCCGCATTGAGCTCCGGGACAAAAGGACGGGGAGGTGCTTTCGGTGAGGGACGCCATTGCCATTGACTTTGACGGCTGCCTGTGTGTGAACGCATACCCCGGCATCGGAGCTCCCAACTGGGCCGTGATTGCCAAGGCCAAGGAACGGCAGACCGCCGGGGCCGGGCTCATTCTCTGGACATGCCGGGAGGGCACGCTGCTCCAGGCCGCCGTGGACGCCTGCAAAGGCTGGGGCCTGACCTTTGACGCCATCAATGAGAGCCTGCCGGACTGGATTGAGGCCTATGGCACCCGGCCCCGCAAGGTGGGGGCCACCGAATACTGGGATGACCGGGCGGTGCTTGCCCCCGTGCCCAATGAGCCCCTGACCCTGGCAGAGCTGCGGAAAATGGACGGGGAGCCCGTATGGTGTGAGGACTTCGGATGCTGGGGAATAGTCAGCGTAGCCTCAAGAGGGAATTGGAAAAATAGGCCGTTTCTTTTGGGGCTCCAGCATGGCGTAAAGTTTGAATACGATATAGGCCGCCGAAAGCTAAAGCTATACCGCCATAAGTTGTAAGACCACGAAAAGGAGTAACCCTCCATGCAATATGACCGCAAAATAACAATCTCCGCCGGAAACAACCGGCGGGCCATGAACTGGACGCCCCAGACCATGCTCATTTCTGAGCTGTGGGCCCGGCTCCGGACCCCGGCCAGAGGCACGGAGCCCCTGGCGGAATATCTGAATATGAAAAAGGCCCAGCAGGATGACCTCAAGGACGTGGGCGGCTTTATGGCGGGGACCCTCTCGGGCCCCCCCCCCGCCCCCCGCCGCAAGGCCAACGCCGTGACCGGGCGGGACATCCTGACCCTGGACCTGGACAACATCCCCGCCGGCGGCACGGAGGACGTACTGCGCCGGGTGGATGGCCTGGGCTGCGGCTATTGCATCTATTCCACCCGGAAACACAGCCCGGCGGCCCCCCGGCTCCGGGTCCTGCTGCCCCTTGACCGTACCGTGTCAGCGGACGAGTATGAGCCCCTGGCCCGCAAAGCGGCGGAGTTTATAGGCATGGAGCTCATGGACCCCACCACCTTTGAGGTGTCCCGGCTCATGTACTGGCCCTCCTGCTGCGCTGACAGCCAATATATTTATCTCTGGCAGGACCGGCCCCTCATCTCCGCCAATGGCCTGCTGGCCAAATATGAGGACTGGCGTGACTGTGCCCTCTGGCCGCAAGTGCCGGGCGCTGTGAGCCTCCCCAAGCTGGCCGTCAAGCAGGGTGACCCGGAGGGCAAAAAGGGCGTGGTGGGGGCTTTCTGCCGCACCTATGACGTTTTCCGGGCCATGGATGAGCTCATCCCCGGAATGTATGAGCCCGTGGACAATATGCCGGGCCGCTACACCTACCTGGGCGGCTCCACCACCGGCGGGGCCGTGGTCTATGACAACGGCAAATTTCTGTATAGCCACCACGCCACGGACCCCTGCTCCAACCGGCTGGTCAACGCCTTTGACCTTGTGCGCCTGCATCGCTTTGGGGACAAGGACGATGAGGCCCAGCCGGGGACGCCCACCAACCGCCTGCCCTCCTATGTGGCCATGTGTGAGCTGGCCGTGCAGGACGCCGGTGTGGCCGCCCTCATGAGCCAGGAGCGCTACCAGGAGGCCGTGCAGGACTTTGAGGGCGTGGCCGGGGACAATGATGAGGACCCCGCCAACTGGATGACCCTGCTGGCCTTGAACACCCAGACGGGGCTCCCCAAGGCCACCATTGACAACGTGTGGATTATCCTGGAGCATGACCCTCTCCTAAAAGGCCGCTTTGCCCTCAACCGCTTTGCGGGCCGGGGTGAGGTCCTGGGGGCCCTCCCATGGGACGCCCGCACGGTCCGCCGCCTCTGGGATGACAATGACAATGAGGGCCTTTATTGGTACATGGAGCGATACCACCACATCACCGGCAACGGGAAGATTGACGGGGCCCTCTCCCTCCACGCCACCGCCCACGCCTTTAATGAGGTGCATGACTTTTTGAGCGGTCTGGCCTGGGACGGGGTGCCCCGGCTTGACACCCTTTTCATTGACTACCTGGGGGCCGCTGATACCCCATACACCAGGGCGGTGACCCGCAAGGCGTTTACCGCCGCCGTGACCCGTGCCATGATACCCGGCAGCAAGTATGACAATATGCTCATCCTGGCCGGGCCCCAGGGCCTGGGCAAGAGCACCCTGCTGGATAAGATGAGCCGGGGCTGGTTTAATGACAGCATCCGCACCTTTGAGGGCAAGGAGGCCTCTGAGCTCTTGCAGGGGGTGTGGCTGGTGGAAATATCGGAGCTTGACGCTTTCCGGCGCACGGACGTGGCCCGCATCAAGCAGTTTTTGAGCCTGCGGACGGACCGTTTCCGGGCCGCCTATGGCCGCCACGTCAAGGAGCTGCCCCGGTGCTGTGTCTTTTTCGGCACCACCAACACCAAGGACTTTTTGCAGGACCGCACGGGAAACCGCCGCTTTTGGCCGGTGGACGTGGGGGTGGCCCCGGTCACCAAGGGCGTCTGGACGGACTTGCCCGGTGAGATTGACCAGCTCTGGGCGGAGGCCAAGGTCCGCTGGCAACTGGGGGAGCCCCTATACCTCAGCGGGGAGCTGGAGGAGGCCGCCAAGGTCAAGCAGGAGGAACACCGGGAAGTCAGCGCCCGTGAGGGCATCATCATGGACTTCCTGAGCCGCCAGGTGCCGGAGGACTGGCAGAGCTGGCCCCTGGACCGCCGCCGGATGTTTTGGGCGGGCTCCGTGCAGGGTGACATCAAGCTGGTGGACCGTGACCGGGTGTGTGCCCTTGAGGTGTGGTGTGAGGCCCTGGACGGCAGGCAAAAGGATATGCGATACAGTGACACGGCGGAAATCAACAGCATCCTTGAGGCCGCCGCCGGGTGGGAAAAGTCCACCAAGGCCATGCGCTGCGGCTACTGCGGAGTACAGCGTGGCTTTAGAAAAACCGTGTAACATTGCCTGTAACATCGTGTAACATTGGCCGCTGAATGTTACACGGACCCCGTAACATGTTACGCTGAATGTTACAGTCAATGTTACGGCTTAAACCCTTGCGGCGCAAGGCTTTGAGGCATTTTGTAACATTGTAACATTCATTTCCTATTAACCGTAAAACAGAGGATTTAGAGAGTATATAAACCGCCTAAATCGCCTGATGCGTATAAAAGTATAGAAAAACGCTGAATGTTACTACAAGGAGGCGAAAGCGTGAAAGAAAGTCAAATTGAGAGCTACATGGTCCGCAAGGTGAAAGAGCACGGCGGCCTGTGTTTCAAGTTTGTTTCTCCCGGCAATCCTGGTGTGCCTGACCGCATCGTCATCACCCCAGCCGGAAAGACCATTTATGTGGAGCTCAAAACGGAAATCGGGAGGCTGGCCAAGGTGCAGAAATGGCAGCGGAGCGAACTGGAGAAACGGGGGGCGGATGTCCGGGTGCTTTTTGGGATGGACGCCGTGAAAGATTTTTTGAGGGAGGTTTTTGGGGATGCAGTACATACCGCATAACTACCAGGCCTATTGCATCCAGCTTGTGACGGACCTCCCCGCCGTTGGTTTGTTCCTGCGGCCCGGCCTGGGCAAAACCAGCATCACGCTTTCCGCCGTCAACATCCTCAAGTATTTCCGCTGGCAGGTGTCCAAGGTGCTGGTGGTGGCCCCCAAAAAGGTGGCGGAGGCCACCTGGCAAAAGGAGGCGGCACGGTGGGACCACCTGCAACACCTGCGCATCTCCACGGTGCTGGGGAGCACGTCCAAGCGCATAAAGGCCCTCAGCACCCCGGCGGACATCTACGTCATCAACCGGGAAAATGTGGAGTGGCTGGTGGACTACTACCAGCAGGCCTGGCCCTTTGACATGGTGGTCCTGGATGAGAGTACCAGCTTTAAGAACTCCCAGAGCAAGCGCTTTAAGGCCATGCGGCGAGTCCGCCGTTTCATCAAGCGGATGGTCCTGCTGACCGGCACGCCGTCCTCCAAGGGCCTCATTGACCTGTGGGCCCAGGTGTATCTCCTGGACGGTGGTGAGCGTCTGGGGCCTACCCTGAGCGCCTACCGGGAGCGATACTTTGACCCGGACCAGCGGAGCCGGACCCAGATTTTCAGCTACAAGGCCAAGGACGGAGCGGAGAGCGCCGTGCTGGCGGCCATTTCTGACATCTGCATTTCCATGAAAGCGGAGGACTACCTGCAACTGCCGGACTTCATCCAGCATGAAATCCCGGTGATGCTGGATGCCAAGGCCAAGCGGGACTATGACCAATTTGAGCGAGACCTGCTGCTGGAGGTGGATGAGGACATCATCACGGCGGGCACCGCTGGGGTGCTGGTGGGGAAACTTTTGCAGTATTGCAACGGGGCCGTCTACAACAACGATGGCAAGGTGGTCCCGGTCCATGATTGCAAGCTGGACGCCTATGTGGAGCTGCTGGAGCAGTTTGACGGGGAGCATTGTTTGACGTTCTACGGCTACCAGCACGACAAGGACCGCATCCTGGAGCGGCTGGAGAGGTACAACAAGGGCCGCCGGGACAAGCTGTGGGTGAGGGTCTACAAGGGCACGGAGGATGAGGACGCCTGGAACAACGGGGAGGTGGACGTGCTGCTGGTGCACCCGGCAAGCTGCGCCTATGGTCTAAATCTCCAGGCCGGGGGCCGTCATGTGGTGTGGTATGGCCTCAACTGGTCCTTTGAACTGAATGACCAGGGAAATTGCCGCCTATACCGCCAGGGCTCCCCCTTTGACAAGGTTTTCGTGCATTACCTGGTGGTCCAGGACTGCGAGGATGAGGATGTCATGGAAACGATACGGGACCGGGCGGACACCCATGAGGCGGTCATGCGGGCCCTAAAGGCCAGAATTAAGAAAATCAAGGAGGAAACAACAAAATGAGCAGTATTGTGATGGATAAGGAAACGATTTTCACCGATGAGCTCATCCGGGAAAACGCCCGGCTGACCGTCCAGCATGAGGCGGACCTGCTGAGGGCTGACCAACTGGAGGAGCGGCTGGCGTCTGCGCCGTCCGCCCAGGACATCCAGCAGGCCGTGGAGCGGGCCCACATCGCTGAGGACAAGCTGGGTGGCGTCAACGCCATGCTCCGCCGGGCCCTTGATGACCTGCATTTTGTCATGGCGGGCGGCGATGCCTGCAAGGTGTGCGCCTGCAAGTGCACTTTCGGCACGGGTGAGTGCAAGCCTGTCTGGAAAGGTGAGGAGGCGGAGGAATGACCCTAAAGGAGCTGTCCCAGCTTTACTATCTCAACCGGGAGATTGAAATGGACCAGCGCCGCCTCCGTGAGCTTGAGGCCAGGGCCCTGCCGGGGGCTCAGGTCATCACCGGGATGCCTCACGGCACCGGCGTGGTGGACAAGGTGGGGGAATGTGCGGCGGAAATCGCTGACCTGCGGGGCATCATTGAGGCCAAGCACCAGCAATGCCTTTATGAGCGGAGCCGTTTGGAGCGTTACATAGCGGGCATTGATGACAGTTTTCTCCGGCAGGTGTTCACCTATCGCTTTATCAGCGGATTGCCCTGGCGGCAGGTGGCAGCCTGCATCGGCGGAGGGAACACGGAGGACGGATGCCGCAAGGCCGTGAAACGCTATCTGGAACGGTGACACGGGGGCGAATGTGTAACAAAATTCAATTTGTCCGTTTTGTCCGCTTTGTCTGTGGTATTCTGTATAAGCGGGTGTATGCCTCAAGGTGCAGCACCTCCTTGGTTGACGGCGGCAAGGTGATGGAAGATGAAACCCGGACCCTTGCCGCTGTCATTTATTTTGATTTGGGGTGGTGAGAATGGCCAAGCTGACACCAAAGCAGGAGCGGTTTGTGGATGAGTACCTGGTGGACCTCAACGCCACCGCCGCCGCCAAGCGGGCGGGGTACAGTGAAAAGAGTGCGTCCAGGATAGCGATTGAACTACTCAATAAAACTCACGTTTCTGCGGCCATTCAAGCACGCCGGGACAAGCTGAGGGGAAAGCTGGAAATCACCCAGGAGGCGGTGTTGCAGGAGCTGGCGTCCATCGCTTTTGCCAACGGAACGGATTTTGTAACGGTCACCGGGGCCGGGCTCCTTTGCGTAAAGGCCACCAGTGAGGTGCCAAAGAACAAGCTCCCTGCCATTGCCGGTATCAAGTACAGCCAACTGGGCATTGAGATAAAGCTGCATGACAAGGTGAGGGCCCTGGAGCTGCTGGGCAAACACCTGGGCGTGTTCGCCACCGGCGGCAGCGCTGCCGCCGCTGAGGAAAACAACATCTTTGAGGTCATCGAACAGAGCACACGGGAGGAAATTGACACAAATGAAATTCCAGAGATTGAGCCCCCGGCAGAACCTGGCGATGACGTGGTGGAATAGGCCGGGCTTTGAGCGCTATGACGGCATCATCTGTGACGGCTCCATCCGCTCCGGCAAGACGGTGGCCATGACCGTGGGCTTTGTCATGTGGGCCATGGCCCGCTTTAATGACCAAAACTTTGCCATCTGCGGCAAGACCATTGAGAGCTTGCGCCGCAACGTCACCTCCAACCTGCCCAAGTGGCTGGCGGGGGTGTTTTCGTTCAAAGAGCACCGCACGGAAAACAAAATCGTGGTGAGCGCCGCCGGGCGGAGCAATTCCTTTTACCTTTTCGGCGGCAAGGACGAAAGCAGCGCCTCCCTCATTCAAGGCATTACCCTGGCGGGCATCCTGCTGGATGAGGTGGCCTTGATGCCAGAGAGCTTTGTCAATCAGGCCACGGGCCGGTGCTCTGTGGCCGGGTCAAAGCTGTGGTTTAACTGCAACCCGGAGGGCCCGTCCCATTGGTTTTACAAGAAATGGCTGGAGGGTGACCAGCCGAAAAAGCACAACGTCCTCCACCTGCATTTCACCATGGAGGACAATTACAGCTTGACCCAGGAAATCAAGGACCGCTATGAGCGGCAATATTCCGGGGTGTTCTATGACCGCTACATCCGGGGCCTGTGGGTGGTGGCGGAGGGCCTGGTCTATACCATGTTCAACAAGGACTTTCACGTTGTCCCGGTCACCCCCAGGCCCTATGACAAGTATTACATCTCCTGTGACTATGGCACCGCCAACCCCACCAGCATGGGCCTCTGGGGCCGTGCAAATGGCAAGTGGTACAGAGTGCGGGAGTATTACTATGACAGCCGGAAAGAGGGCAACCAGCGCACTGATGAGGAGTATTATGTGCAGCTGGAGGCGCTGGCCGGGGACCTGCCCATCACCAGCGTCATTGTGGACCCCTCCGCCGCCTCTTTCATTGAGTGCATCCGGCGGCACGGGCGCTTTTTCGTTGAAAAGGCCGCCAATGCGGTCATGGCGGGCATCCGGGACGTGGCCACACGGCTCCAATGCGGGGATGTGTTTTTCAATGCCTGCTGTACGGATTGCATCCGGGAGTTTGGGCTTTATCGGTGGGACGAAAAGGCCATAGATGACCGGCCCATCAAAGAAAATGACCATAGCATGGACGATGTGCGCTATTTCATCCACAAGGTTTATGCGCCATCCCTGGTGAGCTTTTGAGTGAGGTGTTTCCCGTGCGTGTTTCTGTGCTGGGCGTCCAATACGCCCTTGAATATCGGACAAAGGCCAATGACAAGGGGCTGGAAACCTGTGACGGCTATTGTGATACCAGCGCCAAGCTGTGCGTGGTCCGCAAGTACACGGCAGCGGAGCGCCGGGAGCCCCTGAGTTTGAAAGACCTGGACGCCTATATGCGCAAGTGCATGAGGCATGAGCTGACCCATGCTTTTCTCTATGAGAGCGGCTTGAGCGTGAACGGGATGAGCCCGGAAAGCTGGCCCACCAATGAGGAAATGGTGGACTGGATGGCCATTCAAGGCCCGAAACTTTATGACGCCTGGAAACGGGCGGGATGTCTGTGAGGTGACTGACGTGGTAGTGCTGAATTTGCGGGATGACTGCGTGGCCAGGACGGCCACCAATTTCCGGCGTGGTATGACGGACAAGCGCTTTCTGGAGCTGGAAATCACGGCATGGCTGGCCTCTCCTGAGCGCAAGCGGCAGCTCACCGCTGAGGTCTACTATGACGGCCAGCAGGACGTGCTCAAGCGGAGGCGGATGGCGCTGGACGATGACGGCAAGCCCATGGAGCTCACCCACCTGCCCAATAATCGCCTGGTCAATAATCTGTACTCAAAAATGGTGGACCAAAAGACCAATTACTCTTTTGGCCGCCCGTTTTCTCTCGACACGGAGCGCAAGGACTATGCGGCGGCCCTGGCCACGGTGCTGGGGGCCCGTTTCCGGCGGACGATGCGGACGGTGGGAGAGGGTGCCTGGATAGGCGGCAAGGCCTGGCTTTACCCCTACTATGAGGGCGGGGAGCTGGCCTTTAAGCGTTTCCCGGCGGATGAGGTCCTGCCCTTTTGGGCGGACGCTGACCACACCATCCTGGACGCCGCCGTCCACATCTATGTGGTGGAGGAGTACGATGAGAGCGAACAGGCCAAGGCCGTGGTCAAGGTTGAGGTCATGCACGGCGGCGGCGTGGATTGTTTCATCCGCCGGGATGACGGCACCCTGGAGCCTGACCCGGACGGGCACTCCGGCGATTATATCACGGCGGAGGACCCGGACACCGGCAAGGAGCAGGGGTACAACTGGGACCGCATCCCCCTGGTGTGCTTTAAGAGCTCCCACCATGAAATCCCCCTGTTGTCCAGGGTGAAGTGCTTGCAGGATGCCTATAATGACATCCTCTCCACCTTTGCCAATCAGATGGAGGAGGACGTGCACAACACGGTCCTGGTCATCAAGAACGCTGAGGGGGAGGACCTGGGGAAATTCCGCAAGAACCTGGCCATTTACGGGGCGGTCAAGGTCCGCTCCTATGAGGGCAGCGAGGGCGGCGTGGACACGCTGACCATTGAGGTCAACGCCGAAAACTACAAGGTCCTGCTGGCCCTGTTGAAAGACGCCATCATTGAAAACGCCAGAGGCTATGACGCCAAGGATGAGCGTATGAGCGGAAACCCCAATCAAATGAACATCCAAAGTATGTACTCTGACATTGACCTGGACGCCAACGGGATTGAGATGGAATTTCAGGCCAGCATGGAGGAACTGCTTTGGTTTGTCAACCGGCACCTGGTCAATACCGGCAAGGCCAACTTTGACGGCGTGGAGGTCAAGGTCATTTTTGACCGGGATGTCCTCATCAATGAAAGCGAGGCCATCACCAACTGCAAGAACTCCGTGGGCATCCTCTCCGATGAAACCATTGTGAAGATGCACCCCTGGGTGTCTGACCCGGAGCAGGAGCTTGAGCGCATCAAAAAGGAAAAGGAGGAGGCCGCTGCTGACCCCTACCAGGCCGCCTTTATGGCCAACCGGCAGAACGGCGGGGGCGGCTCCGGCGGCAACCCCGTGACCGGCCAGGACGGTGGTGACGGCGATGGCCAGACAGACTAACGCCGCATACTGGGCCCAGCGCCTCAAGCACATGGAGGGGGCGCTGCTGGACCAGTCTTTTGGCTATGTGGAGAATATGGAGCGGCAATTTGCCGCCGCTCAGGCTGAGGTTGAGCGGCAAATCGCCGCCTGGTATCAGCGCTTTGCAGACGCCAACGGCATCACCTTTGCGGACGCCAAGCGCCTGCTGACCAAGGGAGAGCTGGCCGAATTTCATTGGACCGTGGGAGAGTACATTGCCCACGGCCAGCAAAACGCCCTTGACGGGGCCTGGATGCGCCAGCTTGAGAACGCCAGCGCCAGGGTGCACATCACACGGCTGGAGGCGCTAAAGCTCCAAATCCAGCAGCAGGCGGAGCTCCTATATGCCAATCAGCTTGACTTTGTGGACGCCGCCGCCCGGCGCATCTATGCGGGCAGCTACTACGGCACCGCCTTTGAGGTCCAGCGGGGCCTTGGCGTGGGCTGGACCATGCAGGCGCTCAATGAGGGCACCATCAAAAAGGTCCTCTCCCGCCCCTGGACGGCGGATGATAAGACATTCCGGGACCGCTGCTGGACCAACAAGCGGGACCTGGTGAACAGCGTAAACACCCAGCTCACACAAATGATTATCCGGGGGGAGGCTCCTGACCGGGCCATCGCCGACGTTGCCAAGCAATTCCAGGTGTCCAAGGGCAAAGCGGGCCGCCTCATCATGACGGAAAGCGCCTATTTTGCCAGCGCCGCCCAAAAGGATTGCTATGGTGAGCTGGGGGTGGAGCGCTACAAAATCGTGGCGTCCTTTGACCAGGACACCTGTGAGCTGTGTGGGGCCTTGGACGGCCAGGTTTTCAAGATGTCTGAGTATCAGCCGGGCCTCACCGCTCCCCCGTTCCATCCCTGGTGCCGGTGCTGTACGGCCCCCTATTTTGAGGACATGGCGGCCCTTGGTGAACGGTGGACCCGAAACCCGGACGGCACCACCAAAAAGGTCCCGGCGGACATGACCTTTGCGGACTGGCGGCAGCAGTTTGTGCAGGGCCCGTTGCCATCCGGCTCCGCTGGTGGTACAATAGCTCCAAACCAGCAGCACTTTTCCGGGGCTGTCAAGGGTATGCCAAGCATGACCCAAGCCTATCAAGACGGACTGGAAAAGCGCTTTGCTACGGGCACGCCTGTTGCACAAGACGCCTTTTCCAAGTATGTGACCTCCAGCTCTGTGGCGGACGGCGCATATACAAAGGGCGCACACTTCAACGCTGCCACTCAAAAGGTCAACATGAACTTTGCGGATGATGCCGTCAACCCAAGGGGCCTGGGCACCACGTTTTTCCATGAGCATGGCCACTATATTGATTTTCTTTCCTGTCCTGGGACGGGCTACACCTCTATGGTCACCCCGGACTTTGGGAGTGCCCTGCGGAGTGACTACGCCGCCTATATCAAGGCGGCCATGAAACAGCACGGCATCAAAAAGACGGAGGCCTATTTGGTGGTATCTCAGGAAATCCAGGGGCCACTTTATAACGCCATTTCTGACCTGTTCGGCGGGATGTACGCCAATAAGTGCGTGGGCAGTTACGGCCACTGGAATAAGCGCTATTGGAAACTGCCGGGGGCTGTGGAAAAAGAGGCCTTTGCCCATATGTATGAGGCCCAATTTAGCGCCGACAAATACGCTTTGATGCAAAAATACTTTCCCACGGCGCTGGCTGAATTTGAAAAACTTTTGAATGGAGTGGTATGATGACCTATCCCGAATTTGAAAAGGACCGGCGGCTCCAGGAGGCCGCTGCTGAGTACACGGCCAAGTTTGGGGGGTGTTTTGGCGGAGAGGAGCCCGGCGTCCGTCTTATGTACGCCCCGGACGATGAGGACACGGCATATACACCCCCGGATGGGGCCACCGCTGACCGGGTGCTCCAGGACCTCCAGAGCGGCAAGCCTCTCCCGGAGCTCTGGCCGGAGGTGGAGTATGACCCGGACCTGCTTTATTGACGCCGGGATGGAGGTGAGTGTCTAATGGAGCCGTGCTGTACTTCGTGCCCACGTTGGAATGACTGGCTGGGCCGCTGTGATGCACCATTTTGGTGCCCGGACAAGGAAACGGTCAATGAGCGCCAGGAGGGTGTGGAAATCGAATAATCCACCTGTTGATTAGAGCATCGTGCTGAAAATGCACGGTGCTTTTTTCATACACATTACCGCCTGGCCCGGCGGACTACAAGAGGGGCCCTGCAATACCGGGACTGGCCGGACAAAAAGGACAGCAGACAAAACAAGGAGGTAAAACACTATGGCATTGGAATGGCTCAAGACTATCCTGGGGGACAAGTACACCCCCGAAATCGACACGGCGGTGTCTCAGGAAATCGGCAAGGGCTTTGTGTCCCGCACCGACTTCAACGCCACCAGCGGCAAGCTCAAGGAGGCGGAGGCCCAGGTCACCCAGCTCACGGAGAGCGTCAAGACCCGTGACAGCCAGCTTGAGGAGCTGAAGAAGTCCGCCGGGGCCAGTGAGGAGCTGCAAAAGCAGATTGAAACCCTGACCCAGCAGAACAAGGACCAAAAGGCCGCCTATGACAAGGAGCTGGCCACCGTCAAGCTCATGGCCGCCGTGGATGCGGAGCTCACCGCTGCCGGGGCTAAGAATGTCACCGCTGTCCGGGCCGTGCTGGCGGACTTCCTCAAGGACGCCAAAATTGTGGACGGCAAGGTCACCTCCAAGGACAGCACTGGCACCGTGACCCTGGCGGCCAAGGTGGAGGCGCTGAAAAAGGACGCCTCCACGGACTTCCTCTTTGGGGCGGCCCCCAAGTACAACGGCTGGAAACCCGGAGAGGGCGGGGACGGCGGTGGAAAGCCCGCCGGGGGCAAAAAGCCCTCTGAGATGTCCTATTCTGAGCTGGCGGACTATCTGGCGGCCAACCCGGACGCCAAGCTGGATGAGTGAGGTGAGAAAGCATGGAAAAGATTGTAAAGCCCATCAAGGCCATCTCCTTTGAGGCGGCCTTGCGCAACCTGGCCAGCCGTTTGACCGGCACGCCGGTGGCGGAGCTGCCCCGGACCCAGGAGGCCATTGTGCAGTACATGGCTGAAAACGTGCCCACCCCCGCCACCGGCGGCGTCAACGTGGATGAGCTGGCGGAGGCCGTCACCCAGGAGGTCATGGCCCGTCTCAAGCTGGATGAGCTGGGTGAGGCGGTCACCAAAGAGGTCCTTGCCCGCATCACGGAAAGCATGGGAGCCAATCTGGCGGTCACGGAGCCCCCTGCGGCGGCCCAGGACGGCGTTGAGGGCGCTGGGGGTACATCTACCCCTCCCGCCGCTGAAACGCCCCAGGAGGCCCCCAAGACGCCCGCAAAGGCCGCTCCCAAAACCGGGGGCGGACGCAAGCCCAAGGCGAAAGCCGAAACATAACAGAAAGGATGATTGATGTATGCCTAACAAGTTTGACGCAAAGAGCTTTAACCCCCAGGCCTTTAAGTACAAGGCTGACCGCATCCCCCGCACCCGGATGAACGAGATGCGCAAGAGCCGGGTGCTGACCGGCAACCCGGACATCCGGGCCGTGTTCACCACTCAGGACGGCACCGCCTACGCCCGGCTGGCCATGCGGGGCCTGCTGGATGGGGACGCCGTGAACTATGACGGCCAGACCGACATCACAGCCACCAGCACCAAGACCTTTGAGCAGGGCGTTGTGGTGGTGGGCCGGGCCAAGGCGTGGGTGGAAAAGGATTTTTCCTACGACATCACCGGCGGCCAGGACTTCATGGACAACGTGGCCAAGCAGGTGGCGGATTACTGGCAGGACATTGACCAGGACACCCTCCTGGCCATCCTCCGGGGCGTGTTCGCCATGACCAGCACCAAGGGCGCTGAGTTTGTGAAAAAGCACACCTATGAGGTGGACGGCCCCATGGAGGCCACCACCCTCAACAGTGCCACCGCCCAGGCCTGCGGGGACCACAAGAAAAAGTTTTCCATGATTTTCATAGAATACAGTGGAATTTGCAACCGTTGAAATACAATGGCCAGCGGGGATTTACACTCCCTCCGCTGGCCCTTTTCCGCTTTATTCCCTCTTTATCACAGCTCCATGACATTCTTGATAAAGCCCTCCATGCGGGCAGCGCTGTCCTGTTTCATGCGCTCCGTGAGATGGCCGTATCTATCCAGCGTAAAGGCAGCTGTGGCGTGGCCCAAATTGCCCTGGATGGTCTTTATATCATCCCCCGCCCGGATGGCGTTTACTGCATAGGTATGGCGCAAATCATGCAGGCGCACGCCCTCCAGGCCAGCGGCAGCAATGAGCGCCTTAAAGCGCTTATAAATGTACTGTTGGCAAAGCGGTCCGCCCGTGCTGCCCGTAAACACAAGGCCATAGGGATTGTCCCACAATGGGCCCGCTCGGAGCTGTGCCTCAAGCTGGCGGCGGCGCTGGGCCTTGAGCTCCAGCATGACGGATGGGGCCGGGGTGAGCGTCCGGGCCTTGCCACTCTTGGGAGAGATAAATAGCCCCGCCTCCCTGTGGTCAAGTCTGGCAATCTGCTTGTCAATGGTGATAGTGCCCTGCTCCATGTCCACGCTGTCCCAGGTGAGGCCCAGCAGCTCGGACAGGCGCATACCAGTGAACAGGGCCACGGTGATAAAGTGCTCCAGCTCCCCGCCCTTTGCGGTGGCCAGCAGGGCGGCGGCCTGCCCATCATCCAGCGGCTTAATTTCCTCCCGCTCAATCCGGGGGAGGGTGCAGCTTGCGGCGGGATTTTTGGGGATATACTCCAGCTCCACGGCCTTTTTCAAGGCATGGTGCAGGACCTCATGGACAAGGTGCACCGAGCGGGCCGAAAGCCCCTCCAAACGGTTTATAAAGCTCTGGACCGTGTGGGGGTGGAGTTGGTCAAGGCGCACGGCTCCCAGAATGGGCTTGATGTGATTTTTGATGTTACCTCTGTAAATCACCGCCGTTGTGGGCTTGACGTTGCCCAGATATTCCCGCTGCCAAATGTCCAGCCAGTCCCCCACGGTCATCTTGCAGGGTGGGACATAGGTGCCCCGGCTGACCTCCACGGCCACGGCCTGCATCTTTTCAAGAACTTCCTTTTGCGTCTTGCCGGAAAACGTGCGCTGGACCTGCTTGCCGGTGAGGGGGTCCCGGCCTGTGGTGACACGGGCCTCCCAATAGGTGTATTGCTTTCCGTTGCGGGTGTATGTGCGCTTGTGGACGCTCCCCGCTCCTTTTGCGGCTCTTTTCGCCATGATGTGCTCCTTTCTGCTGGTTGACACCATGGCCCTCCTGTGATACACTGAGAGGGCGCAAGGGTGCCTGTGATTGACTGTCCTGGTGTTTTTGTGCATCTCGCCGCTCAGGGGTTGCAGCCCCTGGGCGGTTCTTTTTGTTTCAACGAAAACGGCGGGCAAGGCCGCTTTGTTTCATGATGGCGTTGGCGGTGTGGCGGGATTTGATTTTCCCATCCACGGTGAAGTGCCGCCCGGTGATAGGGCTGTACCAAATATCATGGTCCCCCTTGCCGTGGCGGACAAAAGTGCAACCGTGTTTGTACAGCTCCGCCCGGACCTCTTTCTCATATTCGGCCATTACATTGCAATCCTCTCACAGCGCTCCGACACCATGCGGAGCTGGACGGGGGCCGGAACAGCGCCATTGAGCTCCAGCAGCTCAGGGACCGCAAAACGCACCCGCTCAATGAGGGCGTCAAAAGAGCCGGATTCCAGCACCAGGCCGGGAACATCGTCACTCTCAGCGGTCCACACCTGGGCCTCCGGGTCCCACGTCAATCTGATTAGTAATTCCATATATGCCTCCTTTGCCCTGGGCCGCTGGCCTGGGGCTATTTCAATATCTGGGGAAGTGGGAAAGAACGCTTGCAGTAGTTACAGTATGCTTTCCCCGTTGATGTGTCCCCTCTCAAATGTTGGCCGCATATGGGGCAAAGCATAGTGATGGACTGTATATGGCCCTCTGGCGGCTCCTGTAAGGCCTCTGAGGGCGGGGTGGTATCTATACCCTCCTGCGGTGCTGGTGTGTCCTGTGGGCCGTCTGGGAGCAGCTTATCCATACCGAGCAGCTTTAGGCTTTCTCTTAATTCTTCCTTTGTGAGCTTTTGAGCCGGTTCTTGCCTCCGATAGCGGGGTATCTCTGTCAACTCCTCCACTCGCTCCGCCGCTTTTTCCTGTCCCTCCTCATTGAGCTTGCCCAAGGCGGTGGCTATGCGGCGCTGTGGGGCGTTGAGCTGGCCCAATATATCAGATGCAAGGTGAGAAACGCCAAGGGAGTGCTCATAGCGCACCGCCCGGTCTTTCTCCGCTTTTAGCTGCTCCCGCCGCTCTGGGGACATTCCCCTCAGCCTGTAATACGGGGCTTTCACCCGTTTTATTTTTCCCTGGTCCTCTTGTTTTTCCAAAGCGGCGGCAATCTGCTCTTTTGAGGTGGCCTTTAGCTTTGCCAGATCATCCGGGCTGAGTAATAGAGGCTCACCGTTCTGGAGCTTTTCCAGCAACGCCTCCAGCTCCTCTGGAGTGGCCTCCTCGCTGGCGTTTTGCGGGGCTGGCCATATGTTGATGGTCCCGTCCGCATCCACTGTGGAGCCGTCAAACAGCTCATAGATGGATATGCCCAGGGCATCGGATATGCGTTTGAGCCGATCATATCGTGGCTCACGGGTTCCATTTTCATACCGCATAATTGCCACGCCGGAAACGCCTACTTTTTCTCCCAGTTGAACTTGTGTTAATCCTGCTTTTTCACGGGCGGCTTTTATACGTTCACCAATAGTCACTCTATCACCTCCGGGGTTAGTATAACACAGTAAAAAAAATAAAACAACCACTTTGGTAAAAATTTTTATATCCCTATTGACAAACAACCAATTTGGCACTATACTTTCATTGTACAACCAAATCGGTTGTTTTTAATGGAGGTGAGACAATGAAAGCAGACCGCAAAAAACTGGAGTTGGCAATGGCCCGGAGCTGCATGAGTAGTGCAGACCTGCCCGTAGCCGCTGGGCTCCCCCGGCCCACGGTGCAAAACGCTATTGTGGGCAAGAGCGTCCGGCCCGCCACGCTGGGCAAGATTGCCAAGGCGCTGGGCGTTGACCCGGCGGAACTTTTGACGGAGGAGGACTAATCCATGAAAGAGTACAAATGGAGCGTTGGCCTGCGCCACAAGACCACCAAGGCCAAGCTGGACATCTCCGTCTGGGCCCCCACCTGCGATGACGCCACGCACAAGCTGACCGGCATCCTCATCGGCCCTGAGTGTGAGTACGAATGGACCGGCACCGGGCCGGACTATGACAACGGCCCCAGGGAGCGGGACGCCGCCCCCACCAACCACTAAAAGGAGGAACAGCACATGAAAACCCCCGTTTCCCGCATTGTCCCCGGCAAGGTCATCCTCTACCGTGGGGAGCCCTGCATCGTCCTGGAGCACCGCAAGGAGGGCACCCTGCTGGCCGTGGCCGAGCAGATTGAGCAGTCCTTTGGCAAGACCAACAACTTCAAGGATGAGGACAACGCCCTCCGGGTGCACCTCAACGGCGCTTTCCTGGACAGCATCACCCAGGGGCACCCGGAGGAGGTCATCACCCGCACGGTGGACCTCACCGCCCTCAACGGCTCCAAGGAGTACGGGACCGTGGAGTGCAAGGTGGCCCCGCTCACCTTGGATGAGCTGCGCAAGTACCACGGCATCTTGCCCAACCCGGAGAGCTGGGAGTGGTCCGTGACCCCCTGGTCCACGCCCTGCGTGGATGATGACCATGTGTGGGTCCTTGGCTTGCTCTCCGATGGCAACCTCCGCAACGGCCACTGCTCCAACACCCACGGGTCCCGCCCCGCTTTCCTCATTCCCTCCGATTTTGCGGTGGAGGATGACAGCAACCCGCTGGAGGGGTACAGCAACCGGGAGCTCATAGAGGAGCTTTTCCGCCGGGTGGACAAATGAGGACCGCCCAGGACCCGTGGGACAAGCCCCGGCGCAACCCCTGGCCCATCGTCATGGCCTGCGCCGCCATCGCTCTGGCCATCATCCTGGCCCTCACCGTTTCCGCCCTCACCTTAAACTTTATCTTTGACGCCCTGCTGGCGGACAAGCCCCCGGTGACCGTGGCCACGTCTGCCCCGGAGCCCACCAGCACCCCACCGCCCACCGCTCCGGCTGAAACGCCGGAGCTGGTGAGGCACCGGGATGACATTGTGAG
>OFFE01000860.1_pt1 | contig 24054 bp, 16 predicted proteins | sample 1521371 | NCBI WGS metagenome assembly OFFE01 (sample SAMEA3504131, study PRJEB24116) | mouse gut metagenome | biome: mouse gut; feature: mouse-associated habitat; material: faeces | place: Denmark | collected 2011 | reverse complement strand
TCGCTCTGGGTATTGACCATTTCATAAGTGAAATTGCTGATTGTACGCAACAGCAAAAAATAGGCATTCCGCCAGTCCCTTCCCCCGGCTGCTCCGGCTCCGTTTTGTTTTCGGCCGCCATGGCGCTTTTTAACATGGGTTTCCGCGGAAAAAAGCCTTCGGTTGACTTTACATAATAAAACGGATATAATAATGAGCCATAACTGAAGAGTAGAGAAAATATTATGTAAGGAAGATGAAAGAGGTGCCGGATATGTATCACATTGCGCTTTGCGACGACGAAGAATCAGAACTTGATAAGGCGGAAAATATGTTGAAATCGTATCAGGAACAAAACAGGGAATGCAGTTTTTCCATAGAGCGGTTTATCAGCGCGGACGATTTGTTGTGGAAAGTAAAGGAAAATGAGTATATGCCGGATCTTTTGCTGATGGATATCTATATGCCGAGAAAGCTTGGGATCGAAGCGGCGAAGGAACTTCGGGAAATGGGGAATGAATGCCGGATTATTTTTCTCACGACCTCCAAAGAATATGCGCTGGAAGCTTTTCGGGTAGATGCCGTACAGTATTTGGTAAAACCGGTTTCGGAAGAAGAATTGTTTTCCGTGTTAAATAAACTTTTGGGAAGCATGTTCGAGGAACAGAAAAAATATTTGCTGCTTCGGATCGATAACAGGAATCGCCGGATAGCGATGAGGGATATTGTATACTGTGAGGCGCAAAAAAAGTGCCAATGCATTTACTTATCGGATGGAACCCAGTTTTTACTCCGTCTGACCATGGCAAAGGTTTATGAAATGCTTTCCGGTTATAAGGAGTTTGTAAAAGCGGGAATTAGTTATATTGTTAATTTGGAACATATAGAAAGCCTGAATGCACAGGAGCTGCAAATGGATAACGGAAGGACGGTTTATTTGCCCAGAGGTTCCTATCAGTTGTTAAAAGAGCAGTATTTCAGCTATTATTGCGGAGAAGATGAGGATTAACGGAATTTTTGAAATAAGGAATTTTAAGGGGGGCTGTCGGTTAATGCCGATTTTGGCCCCTGATTCCTAAGAAAAAGAGAATCCCATGAAATTCAGGCTTTTCCAAATCCTGACATTCCGTGGGATTCCTTCTTTTCTTTTCGCTGAACTTATTTTAGGGCGCAATACCCCCTTGACCTTATTTTTTTCAGGTATCCTTTTCCCTAAGCTGTTTTCTGCTCTGTTTTTCCCTCGTATTTTTCTATTTCCTGATGAAGGAACCGGTGATATTTATTGATATTCCGACCGATCGCGTACAGCATAAACTCTTTATATACTTTTTCGCAGCTACGATAATTAAAACGCCGGAACCCTTCGTTTTCCTTGATGTCTCCAAAGTGCCCTTCTGTCTGGATGGATCTGATCTGGCGCTTCAGGATTCCTTTCTCACTCTGGATGTTTGCCTGGGATTCCTCCTTCAGTTCTTCCCAACGCTCATTGATCTTCATGATTTTGTTCCGGTCTGCATTCTTTTCTGCATTGTATTTATACAGGCAGCGGGACTTATGTTCACACCCGCTACAGTCTGCACACCCATATACTTTGAATGTCTGGGTATATCCTTCCTGCTCTTTGGTTTCTGTCCGGATATGACGCAGCTGCCTCCCATCATGACAGACATAGTAATGCTCATCCTCAAAGATCCGGTATGTCATGTTATAATACTTGCCGATGTCCTCCGTATAAGCACGTGTCTTTCTTTTTTCATGATCCTGAAGTTTGATATAGCTGGCAATCTGATGCTCTTTCAGGTATAGCAGGTTCTTTTCGCTGCAATAACCGCTGTCAGCAGTCACTTCTTCCAGCACTTCACCAAAAGCCATCCGATGCTTCTCCATTACCGGGATCAGTGTATTGTAATCGGTGCGGTCATTGCTTACATAGCCGTGGATAATGAAATAGTTCTCTACTGCGATCTGGACATTATATGCCGGTTTTAGCTGGCCATTGAGCATATGGTCTTCTTTCATCCGCATAAAGGTCGCTTCCAGGTCCGTTTTGGAATAGCTGTTGCGCTCTTTCCCCATGATCTCAAAGCATTCCTTATATCCCATCAAGCGTTTCCCGCATTCTTCCAGTTCTTCATAAAGCTGCTGGATCTGTGGTTTCCTTTGTCCTTTTCCATAAACAAACCCGATATTTTCTCTCTCAGCGATCCGGATAAGATCTTTCTGGAGCTTTAAAATTTCCAGCGGGGAACAATGATCGATCTCTATGACTGTATTATTAGACAGTTTCTTGTGTTTTGTCAGTTTCCGTTTCCGGTTTTCTGCGATCACACGTCTGACTTTTTCCATGCCCTCTATGACAAACATCCGGGCGTCCCCAAGATCGTATTTCGGTCCATATCCGTTTTCCTGTAAAAACGTATTATACTTTGTATAAAGAGCATCTATGGTATCCAGCAGGCCGGCCAGATGATAATTGATGCTTCCACGCCAGACAAAGGTATACCGGTTGGCATTGGCTTCTATTTTTGTTCCATCTATAAAAAGCTCTTTGAGCGTGACCAGACCTTCTTTTTCCAGACGGCGCAGGAACTGGTAGTTGAGTCCATCCAGCACTTGTGCAGTCAGTTTTTTCCCTTTAAAATCATAAAAAGCATCCCTCTTTGGTTTCTGTCCCCTGGTCAGCCAGATGAAAGCCAGATCCCTTTCGCATAACTCCACGATACGGTCAACAGCCCTCACCCCACGCATGTTTGCATAGGTAACAACAGCATACATCATAATCGGGTTGTACCCTGTTCTGCCCTTATCCGAATAACAGGCCAGCAGGCCTGAGAAGTCCAATTCCTCCATCACTTTTTTAAGGGTATAGACGGGATCATCGTCAGGTAAACACAATTCGAAAAAGCTGAAGTTAATTTTCTGTTGCCCGAATTCAAAAAAATCGTTATAATAATCTTGCTTAAACATAGTTACATTATAACATGTAACGGAGAGAAAGATGGTTGTCGTTAGCCATCTTTTTTTCTGTTTTTAAGATTCAGGGACAGGTGTAACTTTCACAAGTCGCACCTGCCCCTGTTTTGCTTAGGGCTATCTATTTCCCGACAGCCCCATTTATAATATTGCAAATATAAATAGCGAAATGGTTTCTTGCTAGAATATTTATGTAGAATTAAAAGTTAATTCCTGCGATAGTAAAGATATTTCCTTGTGAGATAACAACCATTGTGCTATAATTATTCTTGGTGATTTATACTTTGATTCATGTGAAGAACAAGGAGACAAAGGATGGTTGTAAGCTATAAAAAATTATGGAAGTTACTAATTGATAATGACATGATGAAGAAAGACTTGCAGAAGTCGGCTGGCATAAGCTGGGCGACTGTAACGAAGATGTCAAAAGGCGAAATTGTAAGTACCGAGGTGCTTATGAAAATATGTAAAGTGTTTCATTGCAATGTTGGAGATATTGTAGACTTTGTGGAAACAGTGGATGACACAGAGTCAAAATAAACATATTTGGAATGAAAAGGAAATATGGCATGGAGGTATCAGATGTCAGAAACACAAAACACAAGTCCCTACAAAGGCTCTGGACAATTAACCAGAGAACAATTTTTATTTTATGAAATGCGGACAACTGCAAAGTTAATGGCAGAAGGACTGGATGATGGTGAAGTGATTAAACGAATTGTGGATGATAATCTGTTTCAGTATCCTACGGAAAAATCACTCGCATCTATCTCGAAAGCCTGCATTGCAAGATTATATGCGTTAAATGATAGAAATTTGATTACAGCGATAACAACACAGCCAATGGAAACAGCAAAGCAAATTTGCTTATATGCGATGATGAAGAGGTATCGCTTGGTATGGGATTTTATGCTGACGGTTATCGGGGAGAAGTATCGTTTGCAGGAGTTTTCCTTTGGAAAAAAGGATATAAATATATTTTTCATGCAAATACAGGAGCAGGATGATTTTGTCTCTTCATGGAGTGATAGTACAATTAAGAAAATTCGGCAGGTACTTATTAAAATGTTGGTTGAAAATGGTTATTTAGATCATATTAAATCAGAACATCTTAATCCGGTATTGCTTAGTTCTGTGCTAGAAAATGGAATACGAAATAACAATGATGAGAGAGTGCTTCCAGCATTTAATTGTTTTGTGTAGGGAGAATAATAGATGAGTGAATTAAATGAAAGACTGGACAATCTGAAACAGGAAATTCAACAGGAAGAGTTTCTTGAGGGAAAGGGATTAAGCAATGAGGTGAATATCCGTATTTTTTGTTATGATCCCAAAGAAGAGATGACCGTTCGTCACTTTATAGAGCAGTTAATGGTTGATCAATCATTAGAATGTCATTTGATACAATGCAATTTGTATCAGTTATTTCTCAAAATATGTGATGAAAAGCGCATTACAAGCGGTGCGCCTGCTATGGAAGAAAAAAAGGGAAAGGATTACCTGTTGCAGCAGATACAGCGTTTTGCAAATAACAAGGCTTTTGTGGAACAGATACAATACGGACCACATAACGCGGGAGATGTGCTGATGCTCACTGGAATAGGAGAAGTATTTCCATTTATGAGAATCCATTCATTATTGGAAGCATTACAGCCAGAGTTTTCGGATATACCGATACTGGTATTTTATCCAGGGAAATATGATGGAAGATTTGTGAGGCTGTTTGATCAGTTAGAACCGAATCCGTATTACAGAGCGTTTAACATTGTTTAGAAGGAGAGCTGCCAATGATAATTCAAAATATGTTCTATGATGATATCAATCGTAAAATCAATGGAGTGGTTAAAGTAGACCAAAACACAGACGAGGTTTTGAAACAGGAAGTAAAGGAATATGTCATAACCAAAGACATTCGCAAACATTTGATTGACTTTTTTAATCATTATGGCAGTTCTTTAGAAGAACCGACAGCGGATGTGGGGGTGTGGATATCGGGCTTTTTTGGAAGTGGTAAATCCCATTTTTTGAAAATGCTTTCGTATTTATTAGAGAATAAAGAGATAGATGGAAGAACTGTAGAGGACTATTTCCGCGAGAAATTTGATGATGAAGCAACCTTTATGTCTATAGCAAGGGCGATTGGCGGTAAAAATCAGACAATATTGTTTAATATAGATATTGAGGGTTCTATCAATAAGGATAAAACGGCAGTTCTTCGCGTGTTTGCCAAAATGTTCTATAACTACCTTGGATTTTATGGCGAAAATCTGAAGGTAGCGAAGCTGGAACAGTTTGTTGAAAGACAAGGTAAAACAGCAGAATTTCGCAGAGTATTTGAGGAGAAAAATGGTGCATCATGGCTAGAATCACGCGATGCATTTGCGTTTTTTGAGGACGATGTTGTTGATACTTTGATGGAAGTATTGGGAATGAGCGAGACAGCGGCACGTAACTGGTTTGACGGGACAGAGACGGTGGAAACCAGCATAGCGCAGCTTGTCCTGGAAATAAAAGAATATATTGATACACAGCCAAAGGATTTTCGTCTTTTATTTATGGTAGACGAAGTGGGACAGTATGTGGGAGACAGTATTGATTTATTGATGAATCTGCAATCTTTTGTGGAAAAAATCGGAAGTGAATGCGGCGGCAGGGTATGGGTGGTATGCACCGGACAGGAAGCCATTGATGAGATTATCAAGACGAGACAGGATCAATTTTCACGTATTCAGGCAAGGTTCAGCACCAGATTATCTCTGGCATCGTCTTCTGCGGATGAAGTGATTCAAAAACGTATCCTGCGTAAGAAAGAAGATGCGTTTATTTCTCTGGAAAAAGTATATAATGAGAATGATTCAGTGCTTCGGAATCTCTTTACTTTTACAGATTCTGTTTTGGATATGAAAGGGTATGGGAGTTCTGTAGAGTTTGCCAAGAATTTTCCGTTTGTACCATATCAGTTTATTATTATGCAGAAAGTTTTCTCTGAAATCCGCAAGCATGGTAATTCCGGCAAGCATCTTTCCGGTGGAGAGCGGTCTATGCTGTCAGGATTTCAGGAGGCGGCACAGAAGATAGAAGATAAGAGTGAGTATGCATTAGCTCCATTTTATCTGTTTTATGATACGGTACATACGTTTCTTGACAGCTCTATTCGCCGTGTCATTGAGCGTTGTCAAAAGGCGGCTGACAATAAAGATGGAATTGAGCAGCAGGATGTTTCGGTGTTAAAACTCCTGTATTTGATCCGTTACATAGATGATATAAAGGCAAATCTGGATAATATTGTCATTTTAATGGCGGATGATATCCGGGTAGATAAAATCATCATGCGTGCTCAGGTAAGCGGATCTTTAGATCGTCTGTTGAGCCAGAACTATATTGGAAGAAGCGGTGATACTTATAATTTCCTTACCGACGAAGAACAGGACATTCAGAAAGAAATCACGAATACGATGGTTGATACTTCAACAATTGTTGGTAAAATTGCGCATATCATATTTGGTGAAATATATTATACGAAGAAGTATCGTTATGAAAAATATGATTTTGCCTTTGACCAGATGGTAGATTATACTGCGGTAGGCGCTTTGACAGGCGGTATGCGTCTTAGGATTATGACTGTGGCGACAGAGTGGGCGGAGAAGACGGAACTTCGTATGCTGGCAGAATCAGCAAAGCAGGCAATTGTGGTACTTGCGGAAACGCCATATTATGAATATCTGGAAAGCGCCGAGAAGGTGTGGAAATATAAGAAACAAAGAAATATAGCACAGTTGCCGGAATCTGTGAAGAATATTATCAAAAATCATCAAAATGAGGCGGAAAGATACGAATCAAGTGCAAAGGAACAATTAGAAAAGGCAATTGAGGGTGCAGCTTTTTATGTAGATGGGGAACATATTGAGATAAACAGCGGGAATGCCAAGAGCAAACTGGATCAGGCATTGGAATATCTGGTGACACATGTATATAGCGAATTGGGTTTGATTTCAAAAAATGCAGAGTCGGATGCAGATATTATTGCGATTCTTACAGGTGCAGTAAATATGCTTCCTGGTACTGAACCGAACCGTGACGCGGCAGCTAAAGTAGAAGAATATTTAGAAATGCAGGAAAGAAAACATCTTCCCACCTCTATGGCTGATGTGCAGAGTCGCTATCAGTCTATTCCTTATGGGTGGAAAGAGATTGATATTGCGGCAGTATGTGCAATGCTGATTGTGGAGCAGAAAGTGACAATTAAGTATGCAGGTTCTACAGTACAGCCCAACAATCCAAAACTACCCGATATGCTTCGCAAAAAGAGTGAGATTGGAAAAACGCAAATATCCAAACGACAGGTAGTATCAGCAGCCAGAATGAAGGCAGTAAAAGATTTATTACGGGATTATTTTAGTCAAATGGATGTTCCGTCAGACGAGGATGGATTGATTGCCTTTATGATTGAAAAATTTGAGGGGTTGCGTACTCACTATGAGGAATTGCTCAGAAGATATGAAGGGCATAACTATCCGGATAAACCAGTGGTTAATACTGCACTTGCCATCGTGAAGGATGTATTGTCACAACAGAAGGATAATTTGGCGTTCATTGAACGTGTGCTTCAAAAGGAAGACAGCCTTTATGATACACAGGAGGCAATGCAAAGTGTGGAGGCTTTCTTTAAAACACAGGTTAGTATATTTGATGCAGCAGTGAAATTTGAAACAGAGCTGCGAAATGATTTGGATTATATTCGTAAGGATGAGGAAGCGAATACTGCTTTAAGTACAATACGTCTTATTACGATGCTGCCAACAAGCGGGAAATATCAGTATGGCAGAATTCCGCAGTTGAATGATTTAATTGCAAAAGTAAAAACGTCTCATGACAAAATGTTAATTGAGAAACGAAAAGAACTTTTGGATATTGTTCAGCAGTGTATGGGAGAGATTCATCAGGCAGGCAACGGAGATGCAAAAGTAAAGACGATCATTGAAAGGTCGGATATCTATTATACACAGCAGAAAGAGAAGATTGCAGAAACGATGAGCCTTGCATTGATGGAGGGGTATCCGATACCAATGTGGAATTATCGGGATGATGCTGTGTCTAAGATAGAGGGCGCATTGGAGCCGCCAAAACCTAAAGAACCGCCAAAGCCTATGAACACAAATCCAACATCGAAGAAAACATATAAGCCTATTTTTCGCCAGTCCTTACTGAAGGCAGCAAGGCTTGAAAGCGAGGACGAGATTGATATCTATGTGGATAAGCTCAGAGAACAGTTAAAGACATTGTTAAAAGGTTCGGATGGGATTGAATTAAAATAGAACAAATAGGAATGATTCTATAACGGAGGCAGGGTATGGATATTGAAAAAATAAAAGAGGATTTAAGCATATGCTATCTTAAAACAATAGCTGCCGTTAGAGGAATTGCAGTTGAGCGAATAGAACATGATGAGGATAGTGTTGATGTCGTTATAAAAAAGGTTTTAAATATAGATAAAAATGTGTCATTCAATTCGCAGATTAGTGTACAACTGAAAGCAACATCTTCCAAATCACAATATAGAATAGGCAAACAGGAAATCTCGTATAAGTTAAAGGTGAAAAATTATAACGATTTATGTATGCCTGCTACGATGCCCAGTATGTTGGCATTGCTGATCCTGCCGGAAGAGATGGAAGAGTGGACGAAATGGACGCCAGATGAATTGATGATTAAAGGAAAAATGTTTTGGCTATCATTACAGAATCAAGAAGTGTCTGATAATAAAGATAATGTTACAGTTAAAATTCCTAAGGAAAACATTTTAAATGCGGACACCATTGAAAATCTGATCAAAAAAGCGGCTGAGGAGGGGATTTTATGATATATTCTGTAAATTTTGTGGATATGACATTGAAATTAAATCCTCTGGCTGTGACAAAATATCTATCAGAAACAAATTGGGAGCTATACCCAATCAAAAGAAATGATATTAAAATTTTTCAATACAAAAAAGAGGATTTGTTTGAACAGGTTACAATACCACTTGATAAAAAGTTGAGGGATTATAAGAATGCGATGTATGATGCAGTCTGTAAGATCGCTTATGTTGAAAAAAAATCTGTTGAGCAGCTTATGCTGTATTTATTGAATCCAAATACAGATATTTTAAAAATAAGGTTGGATAAAAAAGAGGTAGAGTCAGGAAATATCATGTTTGATGATGCCATTCAATTATTTGTCAATGCAAAGAAATTGATAGCGGCTACGGCGCTTGATGTAATTAATCCGAAAAAAATGCATTATGGAAGAATTAACGAACCTGTTCGGAACTTTCTTTCACAGTGCAGATTTGGACAAACGGAAATTGGAAGCTATGTTGTATCGGTTATATGTCCGTTTGTCGATTTTACGGGGACAGTAGGGTATAAAAAAATCAACGTTCTTTCAGATGAGGAACAATGTGCAAATTCACTCACTAGAAAAGTTATCAATCGGTTATTGACAAATATTGCTACAATCAAACAGGAGATTGATGCTGGCAATTTGGAATCTTTAGCGAATTATGATAGTCCTATAAGTTCTAATTTTTATGAAGCTCTGAGTGGACTAAGTATGGATACAGAAGATACAACCGTCGAATTTATGGCGGAATGGTCGCCGACTGTAAGAAGTAATCAATGTAAATATAACAGAATATTGATAACAAATGACTATTACGAGCCAATCAGGACTATTATTTCTAAGATAACAGAATATACGAATGAAAGAATAGAAACTGTTGATAAAATTGAAAGATTAGAAGTGGCACCAATTATTGATAGCAGAGAGTATGGCACCATCGAAAGAACAGAAATTGTCGGTAAAATTATAGAATTAAAAGCGGCACCGGTTATTGATAGCAGAGAGTATGGCACCATTGTTATTTATGTTGGTGATAATGCAAGAGTGAAATCTGTCACTGTGAAATTGGATAGAGAGGACTATGATAAGGCAGTCGCTGCTCATCAACATGGAAAGGCAGTTAAAGTGGTTGGTGATTTAAAAGGTCAGGTAAAGTCAGTTATGGAGAATGTGATCTTTAGCGTAGTGGAGTAATGGAGACGAATGCGATGGATAAAAATGTGTTAAAGAAATATGCAGTATGGGCGAGAAGAGAACTGATTGTCCGCGTTGGTCAGAGGGCAACCTTTTATGGCGTTACGGCAGAAGATTATGGTGATGTATCCGCAGAGAGCATAAATGGGAGAATTTTATCGGACATTGAAAAGAAACAAAGGAAGGCTTTGATTGCGCAGATTCGGAAAAAAGGTTATGAGGAAGTGATAGAGGAGGTTGCCTATACGTGGTTTAACCGTTTCTTGGCATTGCGATTTATGGAAGTAAACGGATATTTACCTGACCGTGTGAAAATATTTACCGATTGTGATAACCGTTTTCAGCCCCAAATTTTGAACGAGGCAATTGACTTAGAGATAGATGGACTGGATATGGAGAAAGTCTATGCCTATAAAGATGCCAATCAGACCGAGGAATTATACAAATATTTGCTGGTGGTACAGTGTAATGCTTTGAACGCTGTACTGCCCGGAATGTTTCAGAAAATAGAAGATTATACGGAACTTTTATTGCCGGATAAACTGCTGCTTGAAGGAAGTGTTATTGAGCGGATGATAGCGCTTATTCCGGAGGAAGACTGGAAAGATGCGGTACAGATCATAGGGTGGATGTACCAATATTATAACAGCGAAAAAAAGGACGAAGTATTTGCTACGTTGAAAAAGAATGTGAAAATAACAAAAGAAAATATCCCGGCGGCTACCCAGCTTTTTACACCGGATTGGATCGTGCGCTATATGGTGGAGAACTCTTTGGGGCGCTTGTGGCTGGAGGGACATCCGAATGAGGAACTAAAAGCGGATTGGATATATTATTTGGAGGAGGCGGAGCAGGAGCCGGAGGTAGAGGCTGAACTTGTCAAGATTCGCGCAGAGTATGCGCAGCTTACACCGGAGGATATCCGTTGTATTGATCCCTGTCAGGGAAGTGGGCATATCCTTGTTTACATGTTTGATGTATTGATGCAGATCTATGAATCATATGGCTATACCACACAGGAAGCAGTTGCCAGTATTGTAAAGAATAATATCTATGGTCTGGATATTGATGAGCGGGCGGCACAGCTTTCTTATTTTGCTGTTATGATGAAAGCGTGTCAGTATGATAAGCGTTTTTTGAAAAGAAAAGATGAAGACGGAAAACCTAAAGTGCCACAGCCAAGGGTGTATGCAATTCAGGAAAGTAATGATGTGGATAGTCATGTGTTGGAATATTTTTGTAATGGGAATGCTGAATTAAAAGAGGTTATGGGAACCATTATGGAAGAAATGCATGATGCGAAAGAGTATGGTTCTATTATTACTGTTACAGAGCAGAATTGGAATGTGATTTATGCGAGATTTGAGGAAATTAAAGAGGATATTTCCATACATAAGGAAGGGGCGCTAGAATTACTGCCATTAGTACAGGTGGCACAGAGTTTGGCGCAGAAGTATGATGTGGTGGTAACGAACCCACCGTATATGGGTGGTTCAGGGATGTCAAATATATTGTCTACTTTTGTAAAGAGAAAATTTCCAAATACCAAATCCGATATGAGCACTATTATGATGGAACATATTCTGGATATGTGTTCAAAGTTTGGATATATGTCTATGATAAATATCCCTGTATGGATGTTTTTATCAAGCTATGAAAAAATGCGGAATAATATTCTACGGAATAACATGATTATTAATATGGTACATCCAGGACGAGGTATTTTTGGCTCAGATTTTGGTACTACATCATTTGTAATTTCAAAACAACGTATAAAAAAATATATAGGTCGTTATTATCGATTGTTTGATAGCCAAGGTGAAGTGCATAGTATTGAAGAACGCAGAAGAGCATTTTTGGATGGTAGAGGTTTACACCTTGTTCAACAAGATAACTTTGAAAAAATTCCTGGAATGCCAATAGCATATTGGCTTCAACGTCAAATATATGAAATGTATGGCAGTTATAAGACTATGGCAGAAATTGCCGAGCCAAAAGTTGGTATGCAAACTTCAAATAATGACAAATATTTACGATTTTGGCATGAAATTAGATTTGATGAGTTTCGTGGTTCTAGTTTTGGACTAAAATGGATCAAATACCTAAAGGGAGGAGCATATAGAAAATGGTATGGTAATTTAGAATATCTTTTATTTTACAACAAAACACCAGATTATATTTTATCACAAAAAAATGCAAGAGTATTGGATTTGGAGTTTTTGAAAAAGAAAAAGTGTACATGGACGGATTTGACAATAAGTAAAAATAGTTTTCGTATCGCGCCGGATGATACGTTTTATGATATTTCTGGACATTGTTTTTTCCCAAAGGAGAAAGACCAACTATGGCTTTTGGGTTACGTAAATACGTCAATATTTGCAGAACTGCTCAAAGTATTTAATTCTACGATTCATTGCCAAGTAGGTGATGTGGGAAAGATAATAGTACCCAACATTGAAAGTCAGAAAAAAAAAGTTTCTGACTTGGCGGAACAAAATGTTAATTTTTCCAAAGTGGACTGGGATTCTTTTGAAACATCATGGGATTTTGTAGGACATCCATTAACTCAAGGTATAATAGAGGATGGATTGATTATGGACAAATACAAGGATTGGAAAACGGAATGTGACACTCGTTTCAATCAGTTAAAGGCAAACGAGGAGGAACTAAACCGTATTTTTATTGATATATATGGGTTGCAGAATGAGTTTAGTCCAGAGGTAGACGATAAAGACGTAACTATTCGAAAGGCTGACCTACAACGTGATATTAAGAGTTTAATTTCTTATGCAGTCGGTTGTATGTTTGGGCGTTATTCGATTTATAAGCAGGGGTTAATCTATGCAGGAGGGAATTTTAATGAAGTTTATGGTGACTTTCCTATAGAAGTAATTAATATCAATCCTAATATTGCGGCGCATGGAACAGCTTTATATAAGTATGGTGCGCCAATTGATACTTATGAGAAAGTCTATTTAAAAGATATTGAACACATGGAAGATGCAGAAATGTTTTGGGGAGTTACAGAGAGTAATATTATTCCAATTACCGATGACGAATACTTTGCCGATGATATTGTAGGACAATTTATGGATTTTATTCGTATTGTTTATGGAGAGAAGTCCTTGGAAGAAAATTTGAAATTTATCGCAGACGCATTAGGTGGAAAAGGACAGCCAAGAGAAGTGATCCGCAATTACTTTCTCAATGATTTTTACAAAGATCACTGTAAAATTTACCAAAAGCGTCCGATATACTGGCTTTTTGATTCCGGCAAGAAGAACGGATTCAAATGCCTGATTTATATGCACCGCTACGAACCGGATACGATTGCCCGTATCCGCACGGATTATGTGCATGAACAGCAAAGCCGATATCGTACAGCGATTGCGGATTTGGAACATAGAATTGCAAATGCCGGAACAAGTGAGCGTGTGAAACTGAATAAATCGCTCAAAAAGATTCAGGAGCAGGCAGACGAACTACACACATATGAAGAAAAGATACATCATTTGGCAGATCAGATGATTGCGATTGATTTAGATGACGGCGTAAAACATAATTATGAGATTTTCAAGGATGTGTTGGCAAAGATTAAGTGAGGGATAACAGAATGGATTCGGAAAAAGTGATACAGGATTTGAACCAGCGTTTTGCGCAGCCCTTACCGGAATTTTATAAACGTAGAATTATATTCTGGTGCGATGAGGAACGGGAATTTGAAGACAAGTTGGATGAAATTGTCTTGCGTGATGCGAAGTTGATTGCGCTTACAGGGACAAATTATTTTGCTGTGAAGAAATTGTTAGGAGTGGAAGATCCCACAGGTAATTATGTGGTTTATTGTCCTTTATCCTATGAGAAACCGGAAGATGACTGGCTTTTGGATATCAGGCTGTACAGCGAGGAGTATCGGGCTGATTTGATTTCAAATTGGATGGATGAAATGGGACTTCCGCAGACAGCAGCACTTAGGAAGCAAGTGAAAGAGTATCGTAAGTTTTTTAAGGCGGCTGTCCGCAGGGAAAAGATTGCAAAGCAGAAGAATATTCCATCTGTGCCAAGACAGCTTGATATGGCTGTTATGGGAGTACTGGCTGGCATTGTAGATGTGACACCGTATGCCATTATAAAGAAAGTGCTTTGTGCCGGATTAGATACCGGGACAAATAGTATGTACTGCGGCTTTGCGGACTATGGAATAGATAAAGCCTTTTGGAATATGGTACAGAAAGGTACAGGTTATGTGGCGGATATTCCGAATTTGGGACATTTGGCAGCACATATTTTATTAACCAGCGCAACCCGTACCATGCAGCCGGAATACCTGTCAAAATGGAAAGATGTTGTATCGGAAGCGCATCAGGCATATTGCTATGATTTTGTATCAGAGTGGCTGCATAGTACAGATGCAGATCAACTGCGTGAGATTGTAATAAGAATTGAGGAGGAATTAAAACTCTCAGAGCAATTTATGAAACTGGATGTGGCAGACCTTGTCAATACAGAAACTTTTCCCTGTATTCATGAGTTGATTTTAATAAAGCTGATGACAGAAATTGCAGACAGTATTATAGATGTAAATATAATCAGGGAGACAGTGGAAAAACGGCGTACTTGCGTGTGGTATGAGGAAGTGAAAGACTTTTATGAGGGCATCTTGCAAGTTGCGAATATGCAGGATTTTTTCAAGGAACATACTACTGGTTTCCATTCAGCTCAGGCAGTGAAAGTCTGGAAAGAATATACCACAGAATATTACAAGATGGATACTTATTACCGCTTGTTTCATAGAAGTTATGGCAGGAGCCTGAAAACGTATCATGCGAAACTTCACGACCTTTTCAGGCATGTGATGGAAAAAGCAGAAGGGCTGTATAAAAACTGGTTTTTAGGACAACTGGGAGAAAACTGGTCAAAAGTATGTGCGGAAGAAATGGAGCAATATGGAAAGATACTGGAAGTTCCACAACAGACGGATTTCTATAAGAGTAAGGTAAAAGATGCGGATAATAGAGTATTTGTTATTATTTCGGATGCATTGCGGTATGAAGTCGCAGCCGACCTTGCAGAGCAATTGCGCAGAGAGACAAAAAGTCAGGTGGATTTAAGCAGTATGCAGAGCATTTTTCCTACCATTACAAAGTTTGGAATGGCTGCATTGCTTCCACACGAAAAGCTGTCAGTAAAGTTTCAGGGGAATATCGTTGATGTGTTTGCAGATGGAAAGGGTACAGAGAGCCATGATAGGGATAGGATATTAAAGTCTGATAGGGAAGACAGTGTTGCATTAAAATATACAGATTTGGTAACTGCAAAAAGATCAGAGCGGAGTGCATGGGTTAAGTCGAAGAACGTGGTATACATCTATCATGATACAATTGATGAAGCCAGTCACACTTCAGACACACTTGTTTTCCCCGCCTGTGATGATGCAATGGAAGAGTTAAAAAACATTGTGCGGATTATTACGAGTGACTTTGGTGGGACAAACATCATGATTACGGCAGATCATGGATTCCTATATACATATAGTCCTTTAACTGAGGATGACAAGGCAGATAATGCGGGATTTAAAAATCGTATCATAGAGTATGGCAGGCGTTATGCAATTATGATGAAAGACTCAAAGCCGGAATATTTACAATATGTAAAATTTCTTGATGGAAATACGGATTATGAGGCATATGCTCCCAAGGAAAATGTCCGAATCAAAATGAATGGCGGCGGATTGAATTATGTTCATGGAGGTATTAGTTTGCAGGAATTGTGTGTTCCTCTGATAGAATATCATTTTTTGAGAAATCAATCCAAGGAATATCAGCGCAATAAGGAGGCATACGATACAAAGCCCGTGGAAATAAGCCTGCTTTCTGCAACACATAAAATTAGCAATATGATTTTCTCACTGAATTTTTATCAGAAGGAAGCAGTGGGAGATAACAGAACGGCGGCTGTTTATCAGATATATTTTACGGATGGTAAAGGAAAACAGATCAGTGATGTTCAGAAAATTATTGCGGATAAGACCAGTGAAAATGGACAGGAACGCACATTCCGGTGCAGTTTTAACCTGAAGTCGCTGAAATATGATAACAAAGAAATTTATTATCTTGTGATTGCTGAAGAAGGTGGAGAGATAAAAGCACAGGAAGAATTTCAAATAGACATTGCTCTGGCAGTGGATGATTTTGATTTCTTCGGATAGGAGGATGCCATATGGAGCGGATTGAGGAAGGAATAGAAGATACCCGTGAAATAATAAAGGGTAAGCTCCGTCAATATTTTGATGGTAAAATTGTGCGAAAAGACCTGACAAAGAAAATCAAGGAGGGTGCTAATGTTCCCGTTTATGTCCTTGAATTTCTATTGGGGCAATACTGCAGCTCGGATGATGAAGAAGTAATTGAGAAAGGCGTAAAAAATGTCAAAAAAATTCTGGCAGATAATTTTGTACGTCCCGACGAGGCGCAGAAGATTTTGTCTACATTGAGGGCAAAAGGGAACTATACAATTATTGATAAAGTCACGGTTTCCCTGAACATACGCAAAGACCAGCATGAAGCTGAGTTTTCAAATCTTGGATTGAGCGGTATTCCGATAGAGGATTCGTATCCGGAGAAATATGACCGCCTGTTATGCGGAGGCATTTGGTGTATTATTCAGCTTGAATATGTATCGGAGAGTAAATTGGAAGAAGATATGCTTTCCGGGATTGTGGATATCGATGGAAATCCGGTTCAGTCTAGAAAGAAAAAATCAAAAGAAACAGTTTCACCGATTAGAATCGTCAAACTCACACCGATACAGATGCCCCATGTGGATATTGAGGAGTTGAAAAGTGCGCGCAGACAATTTTCAAAGGATGAATGGATGGACATTATGTTGCGGTCAATTGGCATGGAACCTGATACATTGACTTGTCGCGAAAAGTGGTTACTTTTAATACGTATGATTCCGTTGGTTGAAAACAATTTTAATTTGTGTGAACTTGGACCTAGAAGTACAGGTAAATCGCATTTGTTCAAAGAGATTTCCCCGAACAGTATATTAGTATCCGGCGGTCAGACTACAGTGGCAAATCTGTTTTACAATATGGGACGGAAAACGGTAGGGCTTGTTGGATTATGGGATTGTGTGGCATTTGATGAGGTGGCGGGTATCCATTTTAAGGATAAGGATGGCATACAGATTATGAAAGATTATATGGCATCTGGTTCTTTTGCGCGTGGCAAGGAGGAAAAGGCGGCGTCCGCATCTATGGTCTTTGTAGGAAACATTAATCAAAGTGTGGATGTGTTGCTAAAGACTTCCAGCTTATTTGATCCGTTTCCACCGGAAATGGGAACTGATACAGCATTTTTAGACCGAATGCATTGCTATGTGCCAGGGTGGGAAATTCCTAAGTTCAGACCGGAACATTTTACAGATGAGTATGGTTTTATAACAGACTATTTGGCTGAGTTTATAAGAGAATTGCGCAAGGAACAGTATGGAGATGCCCTTGACCAGTATTTCAGGCTTGGTAAGAATTTAAATCAAAGAGATACCATAGCAGTACGGAAAATGGTGGGCGGTTTAGTAAAGCTGATATATCCGGATGGCACTTATACCAAGCAGGAGTTAGAAGAAATATTGCAGCTTGCCTTGGAAATGCGGCGCAGAGTGAAAGAACAACTGAAAAAGTTGGGTGGTATGGAGTTTTATGATGTGAATTTCTCCTACATAGATTTAGAGGATATGTCAGAACATTATGTTTCTGTACCGGAACAGGGTGGTGGAAATCTGATTCCCGAGGGATTGTGTAATCCGGGACAAGTATATACGGTATCCCGTGGTAAAACCGGGATGATAGGGGTATTTCGATTGGAAAGTCAAATGTTACCGGGTTCAGGGAAGTTTGAAAGGACAGGCTTGGGTTCTGATCGGGATGCGAAAGAGGCATCAAATACGGCTTTTAGCTATTTGAAAGCGAATGGCAATAGAATTAGCGGTTCTATCAGCACGACAGCGAAGGATTATGTTATCAATTATCAGGATTTGCAGGGAATTGGAATGACAGGGAAGCTGGCACTTCCGACATTGATTGCATTGTGTTCGATTGCCCTTAATAAGCCAGTGCTTAGTTCAACAGCCATTATGGGGGAAATCAGTATCAGCGGAACAATGATAAAAGTGGATGAACTGGCAAATGCGCTTCAGGTATGCTTGGATAGTGGTGCGAAAAAAGTATTGATTCCCTCTACTTCTTTTGCAGATTTTGCGACAGTTCCGGCAGATTTGATGAGTGCATTTCAGTTGATACCGTATGCGAGCGCGGAGGATGCGGTGTTTAAGGCTTTGGGGGTGGAATAGAATATGCGACCATTTAGGGATATAGATTTAGAAAGGTCACTGAATTCGAACAAGCAGAAAATGGTTGTCAAAGTAGATTCTTTTAAAAACGAAGAAATAATGGCGAATGACTTGGAAATACTTGCAGGCAATTTGTATGAGGAGTTTCGTATAGAACCAGTAGAAATAATGGATGAAGAATTTAGCAAGCGGCATGTTGGGCAGGCTAAAGTAAAGAAGAGGATTGATCCATTTTTACAAGATTTTTATGGGAAAGAATATACAGAGGTAGATGGGGTTGTTATGATATTCTATTTTCCATTTACAGGAGAGGAAGATTTGTTTAAGTGTCATGCCTCAACGTATTCATTGAGTGGATATCCGGATATTTCCATAAGTAGAGGATTTATTTCTTTAAGATATGAGTATTCTTTAAGTGAAATGCAGAGCGAAAGTGCTAAAGATAGTGCATTGAAGAAATTGGAACGTGATATAAAGGATATTCGTGATGGGATAAATTATGCCAACAAAGATGTTGAGGCATATAATATGTCATTGAAAAAGCAGGCTTTACATCTTCTTGAAGAAAAAAAGGGAAAAGTAGAATCTTTTTTTTCGGTAGCTAATATGTTTGAGGTTCCGGTTAAAAAATCCGCTTATGCAGAAACACATGTACCATTACAGAGGAAAATTGTTCCTATTGCACATGAGTATAAAAAGGAAGATATTTATAGTATCAGTGATGCTAATTATGCGGATATATTAGCTACTATTAAGCATATGGGTAGCACTTATGAGAGAACACCAAGGTCTTATAAGGATATGAAAGAGGAAGATTTGCGGAATACGCTTCTTGCGGCTTTAAACGGAACGTATTTGGGCGGTGCGGTAGGAGAAGCATTTCGTAATAATGGGAAAACAGATATTTGTATTGAAGAAAAAAACAGAGCAGCTTTTGTAGCAGAATGTAAGATGTGGACAGGGCAGAAAGCTATTGCCGATGCGCTGAAACAGTTGGATAGTTATTTGACATGGAGAGATTGTAAAACAGCGTTGATTTATTTTGTTCGGAAAAAAGATTTTTTGGCAATACTTCAAACTGCGGAAGAAGCATTGAGAGCCATACCGGAGATGCGTCAAGTGCAGGTATTGGATAAGAATGAATTTAAATGCTGCATGATATCGACACAGAATCCGGGGCAGCAGATACAGGTTAGAGTGATGCTTTTTAATATGTATGCGAAAGAGTAATGCTTTGACGTATTTGGAATGTAGTCAAATTAAAAATGTTATAGAGTATAACATTTTTAAAATATTTTATAATTTTACGATTTTTGAGAAAAGAATATAAAATTGTGAGAAGGTGAATTATATTGATGATAGATATGATTTTATGCTTCTATTGAAAATGAAAAATATGCAGGGAGAGATGAATGTGTCGATAATACCTAATAATTTTATCAATTCTGTGGTGGCAATTGGCGTACAACAACAGTGTAATGGGCATATAGAGAAATTATGGATTGGAACAGGTTTTTTAGTAAGTATGCAAGAGCCTAATAATATACAAACATCAACAGTTTATCTGATTACCAATAAACATGTATTGAACGGTAAAAGTACGGTTTATCTCAGGTTTAATAGTATATTGGGCTCCTTTGTTAAAGATTATGAGATTCAATTAATGGATGGTTTTGGAAAGAAAACGTATACAGAACATCCAGATGCCGAAGTTGACATTATTGCAATACAATTGAACCCACAGTGTTTAATTAATGACAGCTCTATTTGGGGCGCAATAAATATTGAAGCGGAATCATTAGATGTATATACAATGAAAATGCAAGGAATAGATGAAGGGTGGTTAGTATATGCGCTTGGGTTTCCGATGAATTTAGTAAGTGACTTTAAGGCACCTATATGTAGAATGGGATGTATATCCAGATTAACAGATGCATTTGTGCAACCGGAAAAAACAAAATACTTTTTGGTTGATGCGCAGGTCTTCCCGGGAAATTCTGGCGGACCTATAATAAGTAAGCCTGAAAATGTTTTTTTTGCATCTGGAGTAAATTATATGCCGGCAAAACTAATAGGTGTGTTAAGCGCATATATTCCCTATAGAGATGTCCTAATTAGTCAGCAGACTCAAGAAATTAAAATGGTACAGACTGAAAATAGTGGATTGACTATAGTTTATCCAGTGGATAGGATAAAGGAGGTTGTGCTTTTAGATTGGAACAGGCATAGAGAGGGAGTTATAAATACTTTTGGTACATATATTGCTGAAAATACTGAAAAAGGACAAATTTCAAATAGCAATTAGGTTTTGTAGAAATGTTTGGCAATGCAATGAAAAACTGTGTAATGTACTGAACTGAATATAATAAGAAGAGTTGAAGGTGAATAGATGGATAGCAAAAATGAAATAATTGAAATGAATCAGTCTTTAGATATGTTGATTGAGGAGTCCATTGAACTAATCCAATATGCAAGGCAGATTACCGCAAAACAGGTAAATTTGGTGCAATTAATGACTTATTACTCGTTGGGAAAATGGATTGTTGAGGAACAGCAAGAAGGAGAAGAACGGGCAAAATATGGAAAGCAGGTTTTGAAAAAATTATCAGAAAGTCTTACAAAAGAATTTGGCAGGGGATTTTCTGAAACGAACTTGGAATATGCCAGAAAATTTTATCTCATATATGCAGATCGAATTTCCCAGACGCTGTTTGAGGAATTTGCAGTGAAAAAATCCCAAACAGTGTTTGAGGAATTGGATAAGGAACAACCTTTTATTGTTTCATGGTCGCATTATCTGCAACTAATGCGAATTGAAAATGTGGATGAACGAAAATTTTATGAGATAGAATCAGCAAAATCGGGTTGGGGAATACGTACATTGCAGAGACAGTATAATTCAAGCCTATATGAAAGATTGGCTTTGAGCAGGGACAAAGATGAAGTAATGAGACTGGCAAAAGAGGGAAATGTTATTACAAAACCACAGGACATTGTGAAACAGCCCACGGTGCTTGAATTTCTTGGGTTAGATGAAAAAGCAAAATATGTGGAATCTGATTTGGAGACTGCGATTATCAATAAACTGCAAAAATTTTTGTTGGAATTGGGTAAAGGTTACTTGTTTGAGGCAAGGCAAAAGCGGTTTACATTTAAAGAAGATAACTATTATGTGGATCTCGTGTTCTATAACAGGCTTTTACGTTGCTATGTGCTGATAGATTTGAAGATTGATAAATTGACGCATCAAGACTTGGGACAGATGCTAATGTATGTGCATTACTACGACAGATATGAGAAGTTGCCAGAGGAAAATCCAACGGTAGGTATTCTGTTGTGTAAAGAAAAGGATGATGCTCTTGTAGAAATTACATTGCCGGAAGATGCCAATATTTATGCATCAGAGTATCAATTGTATTTGCCTGATAAGAAAGAGTTGCAGAAGAAATTAAAGGAGTGGATAGAAGAAGGGACGGATTTGTAGAGGGGTGGTTTTGGATGCCTATGTGATCTTGGCTACAAAATGGCTACAAAAAATTTGAAAATGCAGAGAAAATCAATATTTTCAGAAAATATGATAACAGAAAACTCCGAAAACATGCTATTTGTCATACAAGGTTCCCCCAACCTAATCCGTGAGGGTGGTAGGACTGTTGGTTCTGGCAGGGTTGCTACTATCATCGAGTAATTATAATTTATTCAGTAAAATCAAGGCTTTCGGGGATTTCTCCGAAAGCCTTTTTATGTGAAAAGCCACTTTAGAGAACTAAAGTGGCTACAAAATGGCTACGATATTTTATTCTTGTTCAGTAATACCCGAATGAATAACACCTTCGTCAATCTTATACATTATCATACTTGCAAACATGAGTTGACGCATTGCATCATCTTGGGACATGTTTAGATTCTCATGCGCAACTGGATTTCTTAATGCAATCATAGCACCTTCAGCCATTTTCATAAAACCTAATTGAGTATTTTGTCCACTCTCGGTATGTCTATCACAAAATTCTACAATGGGATTGTTTGAAGAATATACTCTTGTCATTGCAGCGGCACCGTCCGGAATAGGAGTATTTGGACATGCATTTGCATATATGCGTTTTGTTCGTGCGTTGATTTCTTTAAAAGCATTTTCAGCCGCATCTGCATAGAATCCAGAGAGATATTGTCCTTTGGAAACCTTTTGGATTTTTGGGTGAATATAATCCCATATATCATTGAAAGGCTGTTTTTGATGTTCATATAAAGAAGAAATATAGCCGAAAGTCATTCCAAAAATAGCAGGATGCACACCTAACGGATAAAATAAACGATCTTTTAGGCGCATAAACTCTTTGCTATAAAAGGAATCAGTCTGTTCTATATCGTGGCTTAACTGTTTTAGCTCTTGCTTTACAGTAAGAATGGTTGGTTGAGAAAATTGCTGATTAGGAAACTGAGGATGCCTATCAGCTTTTGAAAACCAATTATAAAGAAAATCTAAATGCTCATTCATATGCATATACCTATAACAAATATAATGTTATCCTTTCCGTATTTGTCGATGTATTAAGCATCATACTATTATCATTTTATATCTTTTAAATCAGCGGCTCTTTCAGGAGAAGTATGATTTTTCTTCAGCATTTTTGCATATTCAAACAGATCACGTCTGGTTATATCGTCTAGCACATATAAATCCGCAATCAATTGATCTACCATAGGCAGCTCTGTGTAATCAAACTTTTTCAAGATACGGGCAGTACGATCTGATATATAGGCGTTCTTATGGCTGTTAATATTCCACTTTTCATTGTCAGACGGAAGAGTTGGTAAGGTTTCGATATCGTCATAGGGATTATCTTTGCAGATAGAACTGATGGGGATATCCAATATATTAGAAATTCTAAGTGCAGTGTCAAAGCGGATGGCAGTGTCCCGCTGGATAATCGAATAAAGCGTTGTCGGTGCTATTTTTGCTTTTAGGGCAAGTTCTTTTACTGTCATTCCCTTGTTGTCTAAAATATCTTTTAGGTTTTGACCATAACCCATGAATTTATGTTCCTTTCTACTCAATATTTTTTATTTCAAACATAAACATTTCGTGCTTATCTGTATTTTCTCATAATAATCGAACGCATTTCTTCCGTTTTCTTAAATAAGTCATATGTCCTATATTCGTCATAATGTAATTTTTGGGCAATTGTTTGAAATGTTTTCTCTCGCTCATAATCATTTTCAATATAGATAAAATCTAAGTAACATTGATGACACCAATAATTTCTTATTTCCCTAATTTCATCTATTGTGTTGTATTCTTCTTCAGAAAATTCGGGCATATCATCACTATAGTCAAGTTCTTCAAGTTCTCTCGCTATCTTACCCAAGTTCATCTTCTCAACGGATCTTAAATTGTTGTTAAAATTTCCTTTGCGCATTGCTGCATATATTATCTTCAAATTATTTTCTACACATTGAACTTGTTGAATTAATTCGCTGTGTATAAGCTTAAACCGATTTCTATCCATACAATCATTCCCTCTGGCTATTTTCCTCATATAGTACACCTCAGCAAATCTCAATTGTCTCGCATGTAACATAAATAAGAAAGTTATTTTATATATTATAACATTGCACAACGTATTATGCAATTCGTAAATATCAAAAAATAATTTTAAAATAGTATTGACA
>OFFE01000858.1_pt1 | contig 24085 bp, 21 predicted proteins | sample 1521371 | NCBI WGS metagenome assembly OFFE01 (sample SAMEA3504131, study PRJEB24116) | mouse gut metagenome | biome: mouse gut; feature: mouse-associated habitat; material: faeces | place: Denmark | collected 2011 | reverse complement strand
ATGATTACCTGCACGCCCGTGGCATAGCTGACAGTGAAGCTCACTTCCTCCTGACGGTCAGGGGTGACGGTCATGCCTGCAAGACCGATGTCGGCCTTTCCGTTTGCGATGGTTCCGGTGATGGAATCGAACTCCATATCGTCGATTACAAGCTCCAGTCCGAGCTTGTCTGCGATGGCGGATGCGATCTCCGCATCTATGCCCGTCACTTCGCCTCCCTCGATGTACTCATAAGGGGGAAAGGCAGCGTTGGTAGCCATGATGAGCTTGCCTTCCTCGGCGGTGGTGAAGCCTCTGTCGTTATTTGAATTATCCTTGTCCGCAGGTTTGCCGCCGCAGGCTGCCAGAGTAGACACCATAGCCAGAATACACAGCAGTGTGATTGATTTCTTCATAATATCCTCCTCCAAATATGTAATATGGCATACTTGCCGATTCGCCTCTGCTCAAGGGCTTGGTAGGGCAACCTTGAGGCCCGGGCAAAAACCGCCCTGCCAATGGACAGATACTAGCACTATATGCATAAAATGTCAATGGATTCTGTAAAAAAATAAGGAATAAATGAAACAGGATGAATATAGCATGGGATTATGCATGGATAAATGCATAAAAATTTGAGCAGACCATCCGCCGGGCCAGGCTTGCCGGGGGATTTACGGGTTGAATTGCAGGCCGGTTTATGCTATGCTTTACAATAAGCAGACATACTTCAGATACATATTTTATATTCACATCCGGCCCGTGGCATCGCCGCAGACCCGGGCCGAAATGAAGGAGGAAAACAAAATGAGAGTAATCATGTTTGACATCGACACCCTGCGGGCAGACCATATGGGCTGCTATGGCTATGGCAGGAACACCACGCCGGTGATCGACTCCATAGCGCAGGAGGGAGTGCGGTTCGATGACTATTACTGCCCCAACGCTCCCTGCCTGCCCTCCCGAGCGTCCATGATCAGCGGACAGTACGGCATCCACAACGGCATCGTGGGGCATGGCGGAACCGCGGCGGACATGCGCCTGCAGGGCAGGAGCAGGAGCTTTACGGACGAGCTCTCAGAGAACGGCCTGTTCATGCAGTTCCGCAGGGCGGGGATGCACACGGTATCCTTCTCCACCTTTGCGGAGCGCCACAGCGCCTGGTGGTTCAACGCGGGCTTCAACGAGTGCGTCAATGTGGGCAGGAGGGGCGGCGAATCGGCGGAGATGGTGACGCCCAAGGTGCTGGAATGGCTGGAGCGCAACGGGAAAGAGGACAATTGGATGATGCATGTGCACTACTGGGATCCCCATACGCCCTACCGCACGCCTCTGGATTATGAGAACAGCTTTGAGGGCACGCCCATGCCGGACGACTGGATCACGGAGGAGATTTTCCAGGAGCACCTGCTGCATATCGGGCCCCACGGAGCCAATGAGATCAACATGTGGAATGACCACAGCTTCGCCCACCTGCCCAAGCACCCCGGCAGCCTGAAGACCCTTGAGGAGGCCAGGCGTTTCCTGAATTCCTACGACGACGGCATCCGGTACACCGACGACAATATCGGGAAGATCATGGACTGGATGAAGGAGAACGGACTGTACGACGACGACCTGGCAATCATCATCACCGCGGATCACGGGGAGGATCTGGGGGAATTCGGCGTGTATGCCGAGCATGGCATGGCGGACGATCCCGTGTGCCGCATCCCTCTGATCGTGCGCTGGCCGGGGATGCGCAAGGGAGCGGTGGTGAAGGGCTTCCATGACAATACGGACCTGGCCCCTACCGTGCAGGAGCTCCTGGGCACCTCCATGGCTACCTGGGACGGCTTCCGCTATGACGGCGTCTCCTTTGCGAAAGCCTTAAAGGACGGCACGGACTGCTCCAGGCCCTATGCGGTGCTGACTCAGTGTGCCCATGTGTGCCAGAGGAGCGTGCGCTTTGACGATTACATCTATATCCGCACCATCCATGGCGGCTACCACCTGCTGCCGGAGGAGATGCTGTTCCATGTGAAGGACGATCCCCATGAGCTCCACAATCTGGCGCCGGAAAGGCCCGACCTTTGCGCCAGGGGGGCGAAGATGATCCTGGACTGGACGGAGCAGATGATGAAATCTTCCAGGTCGGATACGGATCCCATGTGGACGGTGATGCGGGAAGGCGGGCCGGAGCACTGCAGGGGAGAGCTGCGCAGGTACATGGAACGCATCGACGGCACGCCCCGGGCCTACGGCATCCCGCTCCTGGAGGAGCAGTACGGGACTCCCGGCCCTAAGAATGGCTTTCAATCGTATCTTTGATATCCTGCATATGGGTGTCCAGGACGGAGCTCAGCTTTGCGCATTCGTAGAGCTGGGCTTCTGTCTTTGCGATGACTTCCGGCGGCAGGTCCTTTTTATAGCGCAGCTGGTGTTCCAGGTTCGCCCAGAATTCCATGGCGATGGTGCGCAGCTGCACCTCCACCTTCATGAGCCGCTTTTCGTCCTGCAGGAAGATGGGGACCTCCACGATGAGATGGAGGCTGCGGTAGCCGTTGGGCTTGGGATTCTCGATATAATCCTTGCGCCGGATCAGCCGGATGTCGTCCTGCTGCAGGAGACAGTCCGCCAGCATATAGATGTCGTCTATGAAGGAACAGATCACCCGGACGCCGGCGATGTCGAAGATATTCTCCGCGATGGCTTCCAGCGTAAAGGGCAGGTTCTTCCGCACCATCTTGTCCAGGATGCTCTCGGGGGACTTCAGGCGGTTCTGGATGGCATCGATGGGGTTGCGGTCATGGTGCAGGGAGAAGCGCTCGTTCAGGACGCGGAACTTCGTCTCGATCTCCATGATGGCGCAGCGGTAGCAGGACATCAGGTCCCTGGAGCTGGCGTTGAGTCGCTGGAAGGCCTGGATAGTCTCCTGGTCCAGGGCTTCTATCAGCTTTTCTGGGAAGAGCTGCCTTGGTTCTTTTGTATCCATAAGAGTTCATCCTTTCTGAGTCGATTTTACGCCGCTTAATTGCGCCCTGCCCTAAGCCTTTTTATCTGTTCTTCCGCATCTGTCCTTGGCGTATTATAATAAAGCAATTTCTCCTCCATTGTCATGTACTTTGTAACTTCGTAATTATGCTCACGGATCTTGTGTATATCCTCAATCGTAAAATCCGGGCTGATTTCCAATGTATACGCCATTATTCGCCACCTCCCAACAGTACAGACGGGTTAGCTTCAAATTGCTTCCAAAGCGCCAATGTGTCTTTCATCCGCTCTGGAGTGTCTTCCTGCTGCAGATAACTTATGACCGATGTATCCAGATACACTTTTAATTTTCTGCCCATAGCACATCACCTCCCTTTCCAGATATTTTAGCATAGTTTCCCCGCCTTAACAATCCGTGGCCGCACATTTTATGGAGGAGAGGCCAGCCGCCTCTTTTTTTGGAAAAAAGGTTGAGGTGGATGCGGTGGGGATTTTCTGGTATGGTAGAAAGGAAGTGCGCGGGAAGGCAGCGCATGGAAGAGAGGATGCACGGAAGGAGGGAACCTTATGACCACACCCAAGCGTTTTGCGTAGCAGAGGCTATTGCAAATATAAGAGAATGAGGTAATAGCCTTTGCAGATCCGGAGGAACAGGATGCGCGGCAAAACTGCGCGCCTGTCTGTAAGAGGAGACGCAAAATGTGCTATTTGAATACAACTGAATATAGAATCAGCCCCACATCCGGCTATCAGGTTCTGCGGAACTGCTCGGGCTGCGGCTGCAAGGCGGCCTATGAGAGCACCGGGAGCTTCCGCGTCAATGCAAACGGGAAGCGTATCGATGTCTGGCTGATCTACCGGTGCGGGAGCTGCGGACACACCTACAACCTGGCCATCTACGACAGGGTGAAGCCGGAGGACATCCCCGGGGAGGAGTACCGCCGCTTCCTGGAAAACGATGGGGAGACGGCTCTGCGGTACGGCATGGACAAAGGGATTTTCACGAAGAACAGGGCCGAGATAGATTGGGAGCATGTGGCCTATGGAATCCTGCCGATGGAGGTGCGGGAGAACCCGGAGAGCCGGGAACGCCCACAGAGCCAGGAAAATTCAGAGGGCCGGATAGGCCAAGGGCGGCAGGACGCTCTCCGGCAGGACCGGACGGGAAGCAGCCTGCTGACAATCCATAACCCCTGGGGCCTGAAAATCAGGACGGACAAGGCGGTGGCGGAAATCTGCCAGGTCTCCCGGAGCAAGGTCAGACAGCTTATAAAGGAAGGAAAGCTGGAGCTGCCGCAGGATTACGTGGGTAGTCGGATTGTGCTGGAGCTGGGCGGATGCACCATCCCGCAAACAGGGATTCCGAAAGCCACGGCATCCATGGACAGACTTTTGAAAGAGGAAGATGAGGAAAAATGAGCGAATTTGAAGACATTAAAAAATGGCTGGCCGACACCGCAGAGGAGCCTCTGGAGGAGATGGGGAGCTTCTTTGCGAAGCGCGTCAGCGGATACGAGGAGCACATGGCTGTCTGGCGGGACAGCTATCAGTGGATGGCCCGGCTGATTCCCGGGGAGGCGCGAAACCTCCTGGACATAGGCTGCGGCACCGGGCTGGAGCTGGACGAGATATTCCGGCTCCGCCCGGACATCAGTGTCACGGGCATCGACCTGGAGCCCGCTATGCTGGAGCGTCTGAAAGCCAAGCACAGGGACAGGGACATCCGATTGATTCAGGGGGACTATTTTCAGGTGCCCTTCGGGGAAAGCTGCTTCGACGCAGCGGTATCCTTTGAGACCCTGCACCACTTCAAGATGGAAGACAAAATAATCTTATTCCGGAAGCTGTATCAGGCCCTGAGGCCCGGCGGCTGTTACCTGGAGGCGGATTACATAGCGGAGTCGGAGGAGATGGAGACATACCTTTTCGCGGAATACGCCCGCAGGCGGGAGAAGAGCGGAATCGGGGCGGATGTGTTCGTCCATTTCGACACGCCCCTGACATTAGAGCATGAGATGGGCCTTCTGCAGGAGGCAGGCTTCGCCGGCGTGGAATGCCTGGGGTATTCCAGCGACAGCCATACGCCCATGATCCGGGCGGTGAAATGAGCCGGGAGAGGAAAGGGACCGCGCGATTTGCGGAGAAAGGAAAAGTGCAGTTATGATAGAATATCGCAGACTGGAAGAAAAGGAAATCTGCCGGGAACTGTTCGGGCAGTTCATCCGCCGCCAGGAGGTAGGAAAATGCTGGCGGCGGGTAGACGGGGAGTGGGTCATAAGGGACGATCCCTTCGTGGACGACTGGACGGAGGAGGATTACCGGAAGCTGGTGGCATGCCTGCAAAATACTCTGGCCACTGGCGGCTTCGTGTACGCTGCTTTCCGGGACGGCGCCTTGAAGGGCTTTGCCTCGGTGGAGGCGGCGCTGTTCGGGGGAGAGCAGAGCTATCTGGATCTGTCCAGCATCCATGTGTCCCAGGACATGCGGGGCCAGGGAGTGGGCCGGGCGCTGTTCCTGGCGGCGAAGGGCTGGGCCAGGGAGAGGGGCGGGCGCAAGCTCTACATCTCCGCCCACTCCGCCGTGGAGAGCCAGGCCTTCTACAAGGCCATGGGCTGCGTGGAGGCGGAAGTGTACCACCAGGGGCATGTGGAAGAGGAGCCTTATGACTGCCAGTTGGAGTGCGGGCTGTAGTTATGGCTGGAAACTCCATCACCCCGATACGGAGGGCAGGCTCCCCAGATTGTTGCCCTCGGAGCTGTCGGGAACCGATTTCAGGTATTCCGTGTCGCCCCTGTGGGCCACTCCCACGCCCTTGATATCGCCGGATTTCGCCATCTGCACGCCCTCCTCCTTGCTGACGGTAGAGCCGTCGGAGAGCTGATAGCCGTCGATCCTGCCGCTGTGCTTTACGAGGCCCACGATTTCCCTGGCATCGGATTTGGGCTGAGGGATTTCGTCCAGGGTGTTCTTCGCCAGAGCGGCGGTGAATTTCGTATCGTTTGATCTATCTTCCATAAATATATGACCATTCCTTTCTGTTCTGTGGCCTGCGAATCTGAGTCGCAGGCTCTATGGCTTCAGGAATAGTATTGCCCGCCTGGCGGGGAAAATCCCTGCCAGCTTTCGCCAGATAATATTACAATGATATAGTCATCCTTTTACGGAGCCAAGTGTCATCCCGGTGACGAAATATTTCTGCAGGAAAGGGTAGAGGGCAAGGATCGGCAGCATGGCGATGACTACCTTGGCGGAATTCAGAGTCAGGTCCGACAGCTTCGATGCCTCCCGGAGCTGCTCCGGCGTCATGGTCTGGGGATCCAGCACTGCAGAAATCTGATAAATATAAGTCTGAAGCGGCTGCCTGTTCAGATCGTTGATATACAACAGGCCGTCGAAGTAGGCGTTCCAGTGCCCCACGAAAGCGAAGAGCAGCAGACAGGCCAGGGAGGGCATGCTCACCGGGATATAGACCCGGAACAGAATCTGCAGGGGATTCGCTCCGTCGATGGTGGCCGCCTCATTCAGCTCATAAGGCACATTGCGGAAGAAATTGATCAGGAGTACCATATTATAAATCGGAAGCGCACCCGGGAGGATCAGCGCCCAGATGGAATTCAGCAGCTTGAGGTTGCGGATCACCACGTACATCGGTATCATGCCGCCGGAAAAGAGCATGTTGGCCACGAAGAACCAGATGTAGGCCTTGCCCCGGCGGAACCGGTTCTCCGGCAGGCACAGCGGGTAGGCGGTAAGAACCAGCAGAAGCATGTTCAGGCTGCAGCCCAGCGCTGTCCTGATGACGGAGATGCCGAACGAAGTGAAAAAGCGGGTGTCGGCCAACAGCTTTTTGTAGGACTCCGTATTCAGGCCCGAGGGCAGCAGCCAGACTTTTCCTGCGGAGACAGCGGCATTGTTGCTGAAAGAAACGATTAGGGTATACCAAAGGGGATAAAAGCAGAACAGTGCGAAAAGAACCAAAATAAAAACGATAATAATACGTGATGTAGTCAATCTGCTTCGCATGGCGGAGTTTCCTTTCTTTGTCCTTCTCTAAAAAATACGATAATCTGCAAATTTGGAGGCCAGCCAATAGGCGATTGCCATCAGAGTGATTCCGATGACGGACTTGAACAGTCCCACTGCCGAGCCGAGGCCGTAGTTGAAGCTGACCAGGCCTACCCGATAGACATAGGTATCGATGATGTCGCCTGTAGAATATACGAGTGCATTGTACATATTGAAGATTTGGTCGAAGCCGGCATCCAGCACACTGCCCAGGCTCAGGGTGGCCATCAGGACGATGATGGTGCGCAGACCCGGAAGGGTGACATGTATGGCCTGCTTCCAGCGTCCGGCACCGTCAATCGCGGCAGCCTCGTACAAGGCGGGGTCGATGGCCGTGATGGCTGACAGATATACGATGGCTCCGAAGCCGAACTCCTTGAGGGTCTCCGTGGCGATCATGACGATTGGGAACAGGGAGGGCGTGCCCAGGAACATGACGGATTCCTGCGCTCCGGACAGACGGAGGATTTGGTTGATCAGTCCGTCGGTGCCGAGCATGGAGCGCATGATCGTGGCGAAGATGACCCAGGAGATGAAATGGGGAAGATAGACTGCCGTCTGGATACATTTCTTCAGGCGTCTGCCTTTCAGCTCATTGAGGAGCAGGGCGAAAAGGATGGAGACCAAAGTACCGGCTGTTATCTTTCCCGCTGCGATCACCACTGTGTTGCGCAGGATGGCGAAGCTGTCCGGCAGGCTGAAGAACAGTTCAAAGTTTTCAAATCCCACCCAGGGGGAACCGAACCACCCTCTGCTGGGAATGAAATCCTGAAAGGCCAGGGCGATTCCCAGCCAGGTGCTGGTATTGAACAACAGGACAAATACGACTCCCGGCAGCAGCATCAGATGATAGGGAAGCTGGGAAAAACGGGTTTTCTTTTTCATAGACGGACTCCTTTCCAAAGAAGAAAAGGGATGACGCAAGCCGTATCCCTTTTCTGTGGTCTTTGCCGCGTCAGACGGCATGAAACGCATCTTTTATGAGGCATCGACAGCCTGCTGTACTTCTTCCGTGATATCCTGGCCGCCCTGTTCCAGATATTGGGTGACGAATTCATCAAAGTATTCGGAGATGCTCTTTCCGTCGGTGTCGCCCATCACCATTTTGGTATATGCCTCCAGTTCCAGCTTGTCCAGGAAGGTCTTGCGCTTTTCCATGGTGGAGGTGGTGCCGGAGTAGACGGAACGGACATACTCTACATTGGCATTATAGAGCGCCATCATGCCTACCGTATATCCCACGGAATTGGACCAGTCGGCCATGCTGTCGTAGGGATCTGCACTGTCGGCCACTACCTTGGCGGCCTGGGCCATGGCCTGGTTATAGACGGCTTCGGAGGGACAGCTCAGCTCCCCTACTTCTTCCAGAGTGATCTCCCCGGCTGCGTATCGGGTCGCCAGGAGGCCTGTCATGATGATAGCGTCTGCCGGAAGAGGATAGACAGACATGGGGATATAGATATTTTCGATAGGTGCGGTTTCCAGCTCTGTCTTGTAAGAGTCCAGGGTCATGCCGTGAATCAAATTGTTGAGCGCATAGAAGAAAATGGAAGGATCTTCGCAATTCTTGCTGACCACACCGATGCTGTAGCCCGCCGCATTGGGGGCGCCGCCGATGTAATTCTTGCCGCTTTCCCTGGGCAGGGCGTAGGCGGCCCATTCCGCGGCGGGGTCATTGAGCACCGTATCTGTCAGGTAGGACCAGCTCAGCCACCAGGGGCCGAAGAACATGCCCGCCTTGCTGCCTGTCACGGCCTGCTTGTACATATCACCCGTCCAACTGCCGAAATCCTTGGGGATGATGCCTTCCTGATACCAGGCGTTGAGCAGCTCCAGGGTCTCTTCGGCTTCGGGCATGAGGGATCCATAGACTATGCTCCCGTCCTGCTCCACCCATTGTCCCGGGGCAGCGCCATAATTGGTGAAGATATCGCCCACGCTGCCTGTGCCCCCGTAAGCGGCATTGAAGGAAGTGAGGATGGGTAGGCCGTAAGTGTCGTCCTGGCCGTTGGCATCGGGGTCCTGTGTCATGAAGGCTTTGGCTATCTCCGCGATGTCGCCGATGCAGACGGGTTCTTCCAGATTGAGCTTATCCAGCCAGTCTTTCCGCACCCAGAGCAGAGGATTGGAGTCTCCCAGGCCGTTGGCCTTAGGGATGCCATAGATCCTCCCGTTTTTGGTGACGGCCTTTAAGTCTGCGTCATCGGCGCTGGCCCACAGCTCTCTCCACCGGGGATCCAGCACGGTGTCGTAATATTCCGTCAGGTCAGCCAGCAGGTCTGCCTTGACCAACGCTTCATATTGGGAGTAGGATACCTCAAAGTAATCGGGGATGTCTCCCGAGGCGATCATCATATTCATTTTCTGCCCATAGGCGCTGCCTGAGGCGGACCATATCACTTCGGGCACCAGGCCGGTCAGGTTCGTGAACCATCTGGTCCAGTAATTGTCTTCCACAGTCTGGCCTTCCGGCATCACGTCTCCGGAGGACGTACCGACTATGGTAGTATAAGTGATTCCGTCGAATACCTTGAGATAGCCGCCGTCCTCTGCGGCAGGGCTGGCTGTGGCGTCGCTCTGGGAATCCGCAGCGCTGCCGCCGGATTCCGGGGCGGCATCAGGCGTTCCGGAAGAGGGGCCGGACTCTTTGGAACCCGGATTGGAAGTATCGGCATTGCCGCAGGCAGACGTGGTGAGGACCAGGGCTGCGGCCAATAACAGAGCAAGTGTCTTTCGCTTCATAGAGTGGAACCTCCTTTTTATGATGTCGTTATTATTGCACAATAACTTTCCCGTTTCCATAGATTTTTATATTCAGAATATTGAAAAAATCTCACACAGGCATAACAGATGGGAATAAAATAAGACAAAAAAGGCGATAGTTTTTTCCATAACAGTTTTTCGGAATCCAATGAAATGTTCCGGAGAATGCGATATAATGAAAGCGGACAGCACAGGGACGGCTCGCGTGGAAGGAGGGGGACTGTGAAGCCTTTTCGATTCAGATCCATAAAAGGAAAGATCATCGTGATGGTGATCCTCAGTGCATGCACCTCCATTCTGCTCTTCTCCGTATTCACGTTCCGCAATATCGCCAGGCGCTTCGACAGCACCATTGAGGAGAGCTATCAGATGGGCCTGAACGGGGTGGGAGAGAAGTTCGGCCAGGCCCTGGAGGAAATGCACAGGGTGGCTTCCGGGCTGACCTATAAGGGAGGCATCATCGTGCAGGTGGAGGATTATCTTATGACATCGGAGGTGCTGCGGCGGAGAGAACTGGCGAACCGGATTATGGAGCAGCTATGCCTGTATGATTTCCAGAGCCAGGTGGTGGGGAATATCTGTTTCTGCTTTCCGGGAGAGGGGAAGGGCGTCATTCTCTCCAATGCCAGCTTCATGCTGCCTGCACCGGACAGGCCGATTTTTTTCAGGAGACAGCCCTACACGGAGTTCCTGATTCCGGCAGACGCTTCAGGGAAAGGGGATTTCGTGCTGTCCCTTGCGCGCTGGGCGGGAAATGTGGATGGCCGCGATTTCTATGTCTATATGGAGAGCGATTCCGATTTCCTGAAGGACCTGTTTTCCCAGCTACAGGATAGCAACGGGGAACAGCTTCCTGTCTGCCTGGTGGATGCTGCGGGGAAGGTGCTCTACGCTGCCGGGGAATCTCCGGCGGTTGTGGGGGAGGGCTTTCCGGAGGAGGAAATGCAGAAGTCCTTTGTGCCTTTTCTATATTCCGGTGAGGAGTGGGGGCTGTACCTGTGCGTGCCCAGAGGGGATTATCAGAGACTCTACGCTTCCGTCTTTCTGGAAGTGGTCATGATCATTCTGGTCTACGCCTTTTTCTCCGCTCTGATGGCATTTGCCATCTACCGCGCCGCATACAGGCCCCTGGATGCCTTCACGAAGGAGCTGTCTAAGGGGGAGAGGGCGGGGCTTCATGGACACGGCGCGTCCCAGAGCAGGGAATTCGGGGAATACTGGGACAAGATAGAGGAGATGAGGATAGAAATCTGCCGTCTGGTCTCCCGGGTGGAGCAGGAGGGCAGGCAGAAAACATATCTGGAGAACCAGTTGCTTCTGAGCAGGATCAATCCTCATTTCATCCACAATACGCTGAACAGCATCGGGCTGCAGGCAGCCGGGCAGGGCGAAGAGGATTTGGCGGAGACGCTGCGTGCGTTGAACAATCTTCTGTACCATAATCTCGGAAAGAACAGGGTGACTCTGCTGCGGGATGAGCTTCGGGCCGCGGAGGATTATGTTTACCTGCAGCACAGGATACAGAAATTTGTATTTGAAAAGGAAATCGATCTGCCGGAGCGCCTGATGGACATGCAGATGCCCGGATTCGTGCTGCAGCCTGTCATCGAGAACTGCTTTCAACATGGAGGGACGCTGGACCTGAAGATAAGCCTGGAGGCTTTTTGGCGCAGGAATCAGCTTTGGCTGGTGGTCGAAGACAATGGACAGGGCATCAGCAAAGAAAAGGAGGAACAGTTGAACCGGCAGTTCCTGGCAGTGTCGGCAGGCGGCGGAATAGGGCTTGGCTATGTCAGCCTGGCGCTGAAGATGTTCTTCGGGGACAGCGTCACCCTGACTGCGGGTACAGGAAGGGAGGGCTGCGGCACCAGGATTGCTATCTGTATCCAGACAGGACAGGCGCAGGAGAAAAAGGAGGGTGGGCATGCTGAGGGTTTTGATTGTGGACGATGAGCCGTTGGTGCGCACGGGGATCCGATACCGCATTCCCTGGGGGGAATACCGGATGCAGGTGGTGGCCGAGGCTGGCAGCGTGCAGGAGGCGATTGCCGTGCTGCAGGGGCAGGAGATAGATGTAGTCTTCACAGACATTGTGATGCCTGGGGGGAACGGCCTGGAACTGCTGCAGTGGCTGCGGGAGAACCATCCCTTCATCACCTCTGTGGTGCTCAGCTATTATGATGAGTTCAGCTATATCCAGGATGCGCTGCGGCTTGGCACGGCGGACTATATCGTGAAGACGGAGCTGGATTCCCCCTATTCCATTCAATTCATGAAGGGGATTGAGGAGAAGGCCCTGCGCAATCGGCAGAACCACCAAAAGCTCCAGGAGCCTCAGAGCAGCAGGGAGGCGCTCAGCGCCGTGGCGGTGGTGGGACTGGAGCAGAAGACGCTTGCCCTGCGCCAGGAGGATATGCTGGCGGCGAAGGCCCATTACCCTGTCAGCCGCAATTCCTGGCTGCTGCTGTATGAGGGCGAACTGGGGGAGGACAGGCTTCTGGATATGGAACAGCAATATGGAAGGGAGGGGATACTGCTGACCTTCGACAGGACGGATATCTCCACAGTGGATTTGATACTGGCGGTGAATCTGTTCCTCTCCCGGGACTTCTTCTATGAAAGGCTGCCCAATTTGAGCGTCTATTCGGCGGACGCCTACAGCATTTTAGGGCATTCGGAGAGTCTCAGCGGCCCCAGATACGTCAGGGTGGAGGAAGAGCTTTCTTCCATGCAGTGGATCTGGGATGCCGGGCGCATGGAGGAGATGCTGGAAACAATCCGCCGCTCCAGGCTGCTGCCTCCGGTTATCTACAATCTGTTTTACTGCGTACAGATTCAGTGGAACCATTTCTTTCCGCAGAAGGATATCCCGGCCATGTTCCCGCTGACGGGGATCCACTGGTGGTATCAGTGGGTGGAATGGCTGAACAATTTCCGGGTATTTGCCACCACTCAGAGCAGGCTGAGCTCCTATTCCCCGGAGGTGGTTTCCGCCATACAGAACCTGATGCTGTGGATAGACCAGCATTTTACGGAAGAAATCACGCTGACTGATGCTTCGAAGCAGGTCAGCGTCAGCCCGAATTATCTGAGCCGCTGCTTTAAGGATATCACTGGCAAGCGCTTTAACCAGTATGTGCGGGACCAGAGGATTGCCTGTTCCAAGAAGATGCTCTTACAGAGTAGGCTGCCCATCCGGAAGATTGCGGAATTGTGCGGATTCCAGGACCAGTTTTATTTCAATAAGGTGTTCAAGAAGGCGGTGGGGGAGACTCCCACAAGCTTCCGGCAGAGCCACCGGAGAGATATGCAATAGCACTGCTTTTCCGCTGTTCTGGGCGCATATGCCCGTTATTGAGGGAAAGGCATCTCTTCGGAGGCGCTTTTTACGGAGTCGGTTAAATTAGTTAATTTCGTAAAAGCTATGGAAAATTTGCTGGAAAACAGTTATAATTTAAGGACAAGCAATTATGACTATGAAAAGGAGGATTATTCCCATGAACAATTTGCCTGAAGTAAAAATCGGCATCGTGGCCGTGAGCCGCGACTGCTTCCCCGAGAGCCTGTCCGTGAACAGGAGGAAAGCCCTGATAGAGGCCTACACCGCCAAGTACGGCACAGACGCCATCTACGAGTGCCCCGTGTGCATCGTGGAGAGCGAGATCCACATGGTGCAGGCCCTGGAGGACATCCAGAAGAACGGCTGCAACGCCCTGTGCGTGTACCTGGGCAACTTCGGCCCTGAAATCTCCGAGACCCTTCTGGCCAAGCATTTCGACGGCCCGGCCATGTACATCGCGGCTGCCGAGGAGAGCCAGAACGACCTGGTGGGCGGCAGGGGCGATGCCTACTGCGGCATGCTCAACGCCAGCTATAACCTGAAGCTGCGCAACGTGAAGGCATACATACCCGAGAACCCCGTGGGCACCGCGGCGGAGTGCGCCGACAGGATCCACGAGTTCATCCCCATCGCAAGGGCCATCGTGGGACTGAGCAGCCTGAAGATCATCTCCTTCGGCCCCAGGCCCCTGAACTTCCTGGCCTGCAACGCGCCCATCAAGCAGCTCTACAACCTGGGCGTGGAAATCGAGGAGAATTCCGAGCTGGATCTCTTCGAGGCCTTCAAGAAGCATGAGGGGGACGAGAGGATTCCCGCCAAGGTGAAGGAGATGGAGGAGGAGCTGGGCGCGGGCAACAAGAAGCCCGAAATCCTGCCCAAGCTGGCCCAGTACGAGCTGACGCTGCTTGACTGGATCGAGGCCCACAAGGGCTATCGCAAGTATGTGGCCATCGCCGGAAAATGCTGGCCAGCTTTCCAGACCCAGTTCGGTTTCGTGCCCTGCTATGTCAACAGCCGTCTCACCGGCATGGGTATTCCGGTATCCTGTGAAGTGGATATCTACGGGTGTCTGAGCGAGTTCATCGGCACCTGCGTCAGCGAGGACGCGGTCACGCTGCTGGATATCAACAATACCGTGCCCGACGACATGTACGAGGATGCCATTAACGGTAAATTCAGCTACACCCACAACGACACCTTCATGGGCTTCCACTGCGGCAACACCAATACCAAGAAGCTGTCCTCCTGCAGCATGAAGTACCAGATGATCATGGCCAGAACCCTTCCCGAGGAAGTGACGCAGGGGACCCTGGAGGGAGACATCATCCCCGGCGACATCACCTTCTACCGCTTGCAGTCCACCGCGGACAACAAGCTGCGCGCGTACATCGCCCAGGGCGAGGTGCTGCCCGTGGCCACCAAGTCCTTCGGCGGCATCGGCGTGTTCGCTATCCCTGAGATGGGGCGCTTCTACCGCCATGTATTGATTGAAAAGAACTACCCTCATCACGGCGCGGTGGCCTTCGGCCATTTCGGAAAGGCCCTGTACGAGGTGTTCAAGTACATCGGCGTGCCGGTGGAGGATCTGAACTACAACCAGCCCAAGGGCGTGCTGTATCCCACGGAGAATCCCTTCGCGTAAAATGCCGCTAAGGCGGGACAGCGTATTTGGGAGATGGCTGACACAGACAATTGAAAAGCAGTTCCCGCAGCTTCCGCTGACTGGCGTAGTCCGTCAGCGGAAGCTGTTCATTTTCTGTGGTTTCTGCCAGGCGGGCACCCGAAGGCTTTCTTTAGCATTTGCTGAAATGGTTTTCATCATAGAACCCATAGGCTGCCGCCACCTCTTTCAGGGTCAGGGAAGGGTCGTAGACCATCAGTTCATGAGCCATCGGGCATTTGGCTTTCGGCTGCCAGGCATGCAGGCTCTGATCGGTATGCTCCATGAATCAAAAATATTTTGAGAAGGGCGTGATGATAGGAGCCGTAAAAGGTTGAAGAGGAAATAGGAATGTGTTATGCTATGAAAAATACATGGCAGCAGCGCGGAAAGGGGTAGCATATGTTGGAGTTTTTTGAGGTAAGGGAAGGCAGCTTGATTTACAGGGAGAACGGAGAGACGCTCATGGTGACGCCCTGGGGGAAGGACAGCCTGCGGGTGCGCTCCGTCTTTGCGGGGGAGGTAGAGGAGGGCAGCGTGGCGCTGCTGGAACCGGAGCCTGCGGAGGCGGACATTGTCATCGGGGAATGGGAAGCATCGATTACAAACGGGAATATCAAGGCCAGGCTGTGGGTGAACGGCTGGGGCCATGCTCTGCAGATCGGTTTCTACAACCAGCGTGGCGAGCTTCTGTTGCGGGAGATTTCCAACGGAGGTGCGCTGCAGAAGAAGGCCAGACATTTCAGGCCCCTGCCGGGCGGGGAATATGAGCTGAAGGTCAGCTTTGAGGCATCGCCGGAGGAGAAGATATACGGCATGGGGCAGTACCAGCAGGAGATCATGAACCTGAAGGGCTGCAACCTGGAACTGGCACACCGCAATTCCCAGGCCAGCATCCCCTTCTGTCTGTCGGACAAGGGATACGGCTTCCTGTGGCATAACGCTGCAGTGGGGGAGGTGCACTTCGGCACCAATACCACGGAGTGGCTGGCCCGGTCTGCCATGCAGATGGACTACTGGATCACGGCGGGGGACACCCCGGCCCAGATAGAGGAAGCTTACGCCCGGGCCACGGGGAAGAGCCCCATGATGCCGGAGTACGGCCTGGGCTTCTGGCAGTGCAAGCTGCGCTATTACAACCAGGAGCAGGTGCTCCGGATCGCCAGGGAGTACAAGGAGCGGGGAATCACCCCGGACGTGCTGATCATCGACTACTACCACTGGCCCCGCTGCGGGGACTGGCGCTTTGACCCGGAATACTTCCCCGACCCGGAGGCCATGGTAAAGGAGCTCCGCGAGATGGGGATAGAGACGATGGTCTCTGTCTGGCCCCAGGTGGATGTGCGCAGCGAGAACTTTGAGGAGATGAAGCAGAAGGGGCTGCTGCTGAAGAGCAATATGGGAGTGGACGTGCAGATGATCTTCCATGGCAATAACCTGTTCCTGGATGCTACCAATCCCCGGACAAGGAAGTACGTCTGGGAGAAGCTTAAGAAGAACTATGCGGACATGGGCATCCGGACCTTCTGGCTGGACGAGGCGGAGCCGGAGTTCGGCACATACGACTTCGACCTGTACACTTCCTCTGCGGGCCCCATGGCCCGGACCGGGAACATCTATCCCCGGGAATATGCCAGGCTGGTCTACGAGGGGCAGCAGGAGATGGGCCAGAGGGACGTGGTGAACCTGATCCGATGCGCCTGGGCAGGCAGCCAGCGCTACGGCGCTTTGGTGTGGTCAGGGGACATCATGTCCACCTACGAAGACTTCCGCAGGCAGATATGCGCGGGACTGCACATGGGGATTTGCGGGATTCCCTGGTGGACTACGGACATCGGCGGCTTCCATGGGGGCAACATCGAGGATTCCGGGTTCCGGGAGCTTTTGGTGCGCTGGTTCCAGTTCGGGACATTCTGCCCGGTGATGCGGCTCCACGGAAGCAGACAGCCCCACCAGCCCATTGTGAACCGGGCGGGGGAGGAGCGTGAATGTACAGGGGCGGACAATGAAATCTGGAGCTTCGGGGAGGAGGTCTACCCCATTCTGGTGAAGTTCATCGGCATCCGGGAGAGGATGCGGGATTACACCAGAGAGGTGATGCGCCAGGCCCATGAAAAGGGTTCCCCTGTGATGCGGACGCTGTTCTATGAGTTCCCGGAGGACAAGGAATGCTGGGATATCACGGATGCCTACCTGTACGGGCCGGACATTCTGGTGGCGCCGGTGTGCCATGAGGGCGCGGAAGGCCGCAGGGTCTATCTGCCCCAGGGCGCTTCCTGGACCCATGCGGGGACCGGGGAGGTCTATGAGGGCGGCGTGTGGCTGGACGTGGAAGCGCCGTTGGAGACAGTGCCGTTGTTCCTGCGGGATGGAAGACAGGGGTATCTTGTGGGAATGCTGTAGAGCAGAGGGATGGACCCGGCGCAGTGTAAAACAGTGAAAGATTTGCATACAGCGTTGCTGAGGACAAGGCATATACGAGACAGATGATGTACAAAAGCAAAAGGCCTGTGACGCCCCGCGCCTCTGCGCAGGAAAGTCACAGGCCTTGTCTGTGCGATGCCGGTTTCCGGACTGTGCCGGAAGGGACAGCGGAATCAATCCTCCGAGTCGTCCACATCCGCCGCCACAGCCGATACCACGCTGGATACCACCGATATGACCACCGCGATGATGATGATCAGCAAACCTCCGCCTAATACAATGAACATGATGAAATCCTCCTGTCAGAACCCATTCTACCATATCCGGCGGGAAATCTCAACAGATTTTGCCGAAATTATCCTGTTGTTTGGCGAATAATGGTTGTGCCTGGACGTTCTTTTTGGTATTATGGACATGGTTCATACAGGAAGGGCGACTTTTGCGCTTTGAGCGGAGCGAAAGGAATGTGGAAGATGGTTACGATTTCCCTGTGCATGATTGTGAAAAATGAGGAAAAGATTCTGGAGAGGTGCCTGGACAGTGTGGCTGACCTGGTAGACGAGATTGTCATCGCGGACACGGGCTCCACGGATGCCACCAGGGAGATAGCAAGGCGCTATACGGAGAAGGTCTACGACTTCCCCTGGACAGATGATTTCAGCGCCGCCAGGAATTTTGTGTTCTCCAGGGCCACTCAGGAATATATATATTCTGCGGACGCGGATGAAGTATTGTCCCCGGAGAACCGGGAGCGGTTCCGGCTGCTGAAGGAGACGCTGCTCCCCGAGGTGGAGATTGTACAGATGAAGTACGCCAATCAGCTGCAGTTCAACACGGTGTACAATTACGATGAGGAGTATCGGCCCAAACTGTTCAAAAGAAAACGGGATTTCGTCTGGGAGGCCCCTATCCATGAGACGGTGCGCCTGGAGCCGGTGATATACGACAGCGATATCGTCATCACCCATCTGCCGGGGGAGAGCCATGCCAAGCGGGATCTGGCCAATTTCCAGAAACATTGGCGGCAGGGATACCGGCTCCCCAAGCGGCTTTTGGGCATGTATGCCAGGGAGCTGCTGATAGCGGGGGACGAGGAGGATTTCGCCCAGGCGGCACCGGTCTTCCTGGAGGCAGCGGCGGACAATGAGCGGGACGGCGAGGAGATGGCACAGTCCTGCTGCGTGGCGGCCAGGGCGGCCAGGCTGGCCGGGGATACTGTGAGCTTCTTTAAATACACATCCAAAGTAATAGCGGAGGAGGCCTGCTCGGAAATCTGCTGCGAGATGGGAAATTTCTACGAGGGGCTTTCCGACTGGGAGGAGGCCGCCATATGGTACTACAATGCCGTCTACGAGACCAGGCCCATACTGGCCCTGCAGTCTGGCGGGAAGGAGAGCCTGGAGGGGCTGATTCGCTGCTATGAGGCATTGGGTTGCCCGGAGCAGGCTGATATCTACCGGGAGGAGCTGCGCGGCAGAGAGGGCTGCCAGTGAGGAACTACCGGATGCCCGAAAAGCGGAAGGCTGCGGGAAATTTCCCGTAAACCGGGCGAATGGCTTCGACTCGGGCAGTGCCCGTTCGAGGTCGCTGTGGGGAAGCATTGCGGGGCGGCATGGCCTGGAAGCGCGAAAGTCAGGAAACGGAATAGAAAGAAGGATAAAAGATGAGCTGGGAACAAAATGTACGGAGAGTAGTGCCATATGTGGCGGGAGAGCAGCCAAACAAGCCGGGCATGATCAAGCTGAACACCAATGAATGCCCCTATCCCCCCGCGCCGGGGGTGGAGCGGCTGCTGAAGCGGATGGACTATGGCGCGCTGCGCCTGTACCCGGATCCGGATACAGGGGTTTTGGTGGACGCGCTGGCGGAATATTACCATGTGAGCCCCGGGCAGGTGTTCGTGGGCGTGGGCTCGGACGATGTGATTTCCATGGCGTTCATGACCTTTTTCAACGGCAGGCGGCCCATCCTGTTCCCGGACGTGACCTATTCCTTCTACGACGTATGGGCGAAGCTGCACGGGATTCCGTATAGGACATGTCCACTGGACGAAGACTGGCACATCTGCCCGGAAGATTACAGGCAGCCGAACGGCGGCATAATCTTCCCCAATCCCAACGCCCCCACGGGGCTTTTCGAGAGCCTGGAGACCGTGGAGAGGATCGTCCGGGCCAACCGGGACGTGGTGGTGATGGTGGACGAGGCCTATGTGGACTTCGGGGGCAGGAGCGCGCTTCCCCTGGTGGAGAAGTACGATAACCTGCTGGTGGTGCAGACCTTCTCCAAATCCCGCTCCATGGCAGGGCTGCGCATCGGCTTCTGCATCGGCAGCGAGAAGCTGATCGGGTATCTGAATGACGTGAAGTTCTCCTTCAATTCCTATACCATGAACCTGCCGTCCCAGCTGCTGGGGGCGGAGGCGGTGCGGGACGATGTCTATTTCAGGGCGATCACGGCCAGGATCGTGGCCACCAGGGAGCGGGTCAAGAGGGAGCTTAGGGCCCTTGGATTCACCTTTCCGGACTCGAAGGCAAACTTCATCTTTGCCTCCCATGAGACGATTCCGGCCCAGCAGATTTTCCAGGCCCTGCGGGAGGCGGACATCTACGTGCGCTACTGGAACAAGCCGCGGATATCCGATTCCCTGCGCATCACTATCGGAACGGAGGAGGAGATGGACACGCTCCTGGCTTTCCTGAAGGACTATGTGTCAAAAAGACGTTTTTGATGAAATGTAGAATCAATAAATAGAAAAGAATGGAGAATGTCATGCTGAAGAAATATCTGTTTGTGTTTTTTGTTTCCATGGTGCCGCTGATCGAACTGAGGGCGGCTGTGCCGATTGCGCTGGGCATGGATCTGCCGGTGATCCCCAGCTACATCGTCTGTATCCTGGGGAACATGCTCCCGGTGCCCATCATTTACCTCTTCGCCCGAAAGGTCCTGGAGTGGGGAGCAGACAAGCCTGTCGTCGGAAAGTTCTTCACCTTCTGCCTGGAAAAAGGGCATAAGGGAGGGGAGAAGCTGAAGGAAAAGGCGGGCAGGGGCCTGTTCGTGGCGCTGCTGCTCTTCGTGGGGATCCCGCTGCCCGGGACCGGGGCCTGGACAGGGACTCTGGCGGCCAGCCTGCTGGATATGGACTTCAAGTCCAGCGTGATTGCGGTGCTGTTCGGGGTGGTGCTGGCAGGCATCATCATGGGACTGGCCAGCGCAGGGCTGCTGGGGGCGCTGGGGGTGCTGTTCTAGAACCGGGCGATGTCAGGAGGGATGCGGAAGCCCTCTGGCAGCCATGGAGCGGAACGGGCGCAGGAAACAGCGGTAAGCCAGGCTTGTTCCGGTATCAGAGAACTACAGAAGACGAAAGGGGAGGCAAGGATGGATATCTATCAGGACTTTGCAAGTGTTTACGACCGGTTCATGGACAATGTCCCCTATGAAGAATGGGCGGAGCGCATAGACGGCCTGATCCGGAAATACGGCGTGTCGAAGCCGGAGCGGGACGTGGAGGGGCTTTTGGAGTCCGAGCGCAACCTGGTGGTGGACTTAGGCTGCGGCACCGGGACGCTGACGGAGCTGATGTACGCGAAAGGCTACGACATGATAGGGGTGGACGCCTCCGGGAGCATGCTGAACGCCGCCATGGAGAAGAAGGAGAGGAGCGGCTCCGAAATCCTCTATCTGCAGCAGGACATGCGGGAGCTGGATCTCTACAGTACTGTGGGCACCGTCCTGTGTGTCTGCGATTCCGTGAACTATATTCTGGAGGAAGAGGAACTGCTTGGCGTATTTTCCCTGGTGAAAAAGTTCCTCTACCCCGGCGGCGTGTTCCTCTTTGACTTCAATACGGACTACAAGTACAGGGAAGTCATCGGCGATGCCACCATCACGGAAACCAAAGAGGACTGCAGCTTCATCTGGGACAATTTCTATGACGTGGAAGAGGGGATCAACGAATACGACCTGACTGTCTTCGTCAGGGAGGAAGGGGAGCTGTTCAGGCGCTTCCAGGAGACCCATTACCAGAGGGGCTATACCCTGGAGCAGATGCGGAACCTGATAGAGCAGGCGGGCATGGACGTGGTGGAGGTCAGGGACGTGGACACCGGGGAGGCTGTCAGCCCGGAGAGCCAGCGGATCTGCCTGGTGGCCAAAGCGCCGGAAAGATAAACTCCCTGTGCCGGAAAGGGCCGCTTTCGGCAGCGCCGGGAGATGCACAGGCCCTGGACGGCCCGGAGAGACCGGATACGATAGTATAGAATGGAGACAAGGGAATTCAGATAGAAAACGAGGTGCGAAATGTCAGATTATTTGGTACGGGCCACCGCCGCGGGGGCGCAGATCCGGGCCTTCGCCTGCACCACGAAAGGCGTGGTGGAGGCGGCAAGACAGGCTCATGATATAAGCCCGGTGGTGACGGCGGCCCTGGGGCGGCTCCTGAGCGCAGGGGCCATGATGGGCAGCATGCAGAAGGGGGAAGAGGACCTGCTGACTTTGCAGATCAAGGGGGACGGCCCCATGCAGGGCCTCTTGGTGACGGCGGATTCCAAGGGCGGCGTGAAGGGCTATGCCAATGTGCCCGACGTGATCCTCCCCGCCAATGCCCTGGGCAAGCTGGACGTGGCGGGGGCTGTGGGACATGGGACGCTTTCCGTCATCAGGGACATGGGTTTAAAGGAGCCCTATGTTGGGCAGACTTTACTGCAGACCGGTGAGATAGCGGAGGATCTGACCTATTATTTCGCCTCCTCCGAGCAGGTGCCCTCCTCCGTGGGCCTGGGAGTGCTCATGGAGCGGGACAACACCGTCAGGCAGGCGGGGGGCTTCATCGTGCAGCTGATGCCCTTTGCGGAGGACGCGGCGATCGACAGGCTGGAGCGCAACCTTTCGGGAATCACCTCCGTGACAGCCATGCTGGACGCGGGGGACACCCCGGAGCAGATGCTGGGGCGGATCCTGGAGGGGCTGGACTGCCAGGTGACGGACACCTGTCCTGTGGCCTTCTCCTGCAACTGCAGCAAGGAGCGGATAGAGAAGGTGCTGATCAGCCTGGGGAAGAAGGAGATTCAGGACATGATCCATGAAGGCCGGGAGGTGGAGGTGAACTGCCACTTCTGCAATACCCATTACAGGTTCAGCGTGGAAGAGCTGAAGGGAATCTATCGGAAGAGCAGGCTGCCGTAAGGCAGTGGGCGCGGCAGGCAGTGAAAGCAGTCAGGGGAAGACTGTGGTTAGAGAAGGCTAACAAAAACCTGCCGGAAAACGGACGGGAAAGAGAGGATGGCATGGAGCAGGGATTCATCAAGGTGGCGGCAGTGACGCCAAAAATCAGGGTGGCAGACCCGGCCTACAATGCGGGGGTCATCTGCGAGAGGCTGGAGGAAGCCTGTAAAAATGGCGCGAAGATCATCGTGTTCCCGGAGCTGTGCATCACGGGATATACCTGCGGGGACCTGTTTTTGCAGGAAATCCTGTTGCGGGAGGCCTCCGCACAGCTGCTGTGCATCGCGGAACGCACCCGGGGGAAGGATGCTTTGGTGATGGTGGGGCTGCCCCTGGAGCGGGAGGGCAGGCTCTACAATGTGGCCGCCGTGCTCCGGGACGGGGAGATTCTGGGCATGGTTCCCAAGGCCAATATCCCCTCCTACGCGGAATTCTACGAGGGGCGGCACTTCGCGGAGGGCAATGCGGAGCCTGTGCCTTTTTCTTTCATGGGAAAATCGGTTCCCTTCGGCACTAATATCCTCTTTACCTGCGAGACCCTCCACGGCCTTACCGTGGGCTGCGAGATATGCGAGGATCTGTGGGCGCCCGTGCCCCCTTCGTCGCTTATGGCCGTGCGCGGCGCCAAGGTCGTGTTCAACCTTTCGGCTTCGCCCGAGATAGTCGGCAAGCACGACTATCTGCGCTCGCTCATAGCCCAGCAGTCGGCACGCACCGTGGCCGCATACGTATACGCTTCGTCGGGGCGCGGCGAGTCGTCGACCGATCTGGTCTTCGCCGGCAATGCTATCATCGCCGAGAACGGCCGCATAATGGAAGAGGCCGGACGCTTCTCGCGCGAGGGCATGCTGGCCGTGGCCGATATCGACGCCGATCTGCTCTCGGCGCGCCGCACGACACGCAATACCTTCGAATATGAGGCTGCGCCCGCCGTGCGCGTGGTGGAGATCGAGACCGTCGATGCCGAGTATCGCGACGATCTCAGACGCACGGTCGACCCCATGCCCTTCGTCCCCTCGGACGAGGCTACGCGCGAGGAGCGCTGTGCCGAGATATTCGAGATACAGAGCCGCGGTCTGGTGCAGCGTCTCGAACATACGCGGTGCAAGTGCGCCGTCATCGGCATATCGGGCGGACTCGACTCGACGCTGGCGTTGCTGGTAACGGTGCATGCGTTCGACATCCTCGGACTCGACCGCAAGGGTATCATCGGCGTTACGATGCCAGGCTTCGGTACGACCGGCCGCACCTACGCCAATGCCCTGAATATGATGCGTGCGCTGGGCGTGAGCATCGAAGAGGTGTCGATCAAGGCGGCGTGCGAGCAGCATTTCAGGGATATCGGCCTGCCGGCGAACGACAGGTCGGTAACATTCGAGAACGCTCAGGCGCGCGAGCGCACGCAGATACTTATGGATATTGCCAACATGCGCGGCGGCATGGTCGTCGGTACGGGCGATATGAGCGAGCTGGCGCTGGGTTGGGCGACCTATAACGGCGACCAGATGTCGATGTACGGCGTCAATGCCTCGGTGCCCAAGACGCTGGTGCGGTATCTGGTCCAATGGTATGCCCGACGTCCGCAGACCGGCCGGGAGCTGCGGGCTACGCTCGACGATGTGCTCGACACGCCCGTAAGCCCCGAGCTGCTGCCGGCCGAC
>OFFE01000850.1_pt1 | contig 24324 bp, 27 predicted proteins | sample 1521371 | NCBI WGS metagenome assembly OFFE01 (sample SAMEA3504131, study PRJEB24116) | mouse gut metagenome | biome: mouse gut; feature: mouse-associated habitat; material: faeces | place: Denmark | collected 2011 | reverse complement strand
CGGGGAGCCAACCCCCACATAGTGAAATTCTGGTGGGACGTGGATGCCTCGGCGATGAAGGCTTTCCGGGCCAAGACCGAGGTGCGCTTGGGCGCACTGTGCTTCTCCTGCCGTTCTGGGATGATGTTTATTACCCTCCCCTCCGGGCGGCGGCTCTCCTATGTCAAGCCCCGGCTGATGCCTAACCGCTTCAATCGGGAGAGCCTCACCTATGAGGGTGTGGGTGAGAACAAGAAGTGGTCGCGCATCGAGACCTACGGCCCCAAGCTGACCGAGAACATCGTACAGGCTACCTCGCGCGACCTGTTGGCCCTCGCCATGCTCCGCCTGCGGAACGCCGGATTCGAGATCGTCATGCACATCCATGACGAGGCCGTGGTGGAGGTGCCGGAGGGTGTGTCCTCCGTGGATGAGATTTGCCGCATCATGTCCGAGGCTCCGGCCTGGGCCACTGGCCTCCCGCTCCGGGCGGACGGATATGAGTGCGAGTTCTATAAGAAAGACTGAGGTGTTTTGATATGGATGAACTTGTGAAAATCAATTACAGCGGCGGCGACCGCCCCACCGTCAGTGGTCGGGAGCTGCACGATGCACTGCAAATTCGGACACCCTATAAAGACTGGTTTCCCCGGATGTGTGAGTACGGTTTTGTAGAAGGCACCGATTTCAACCCGCTCAATTTTGCGCAGGTTCGCACTGAGGGCGGGCGAACTGTGACTCGAACGATCCTTGACCACCAGCTCACCATCAATATGGCGAAGGAGCTGTGCATGATCCAGCGCAGCGACATCGGGAAGCGGGTGCGGCAGTATTTCCTCCAAGTGGAGGCCGCGTGGAACAGCCCGGACGCGATCATGGCGCGGGCTTTGCAGTTCGCCAATGACCGTCTGGCTCTGCTGACCCGGCAGAACACCGAGCTGACCGGCACCATCGCTGTCCAGAGCCAGCAGATCGCGGAGCTACAGCCCAAGGCCAGCTACTACGACCTGGTGCTGAACTGCAAGGACCTCATTTCAACCTCCGCCATCGCCAAAGACTACGGCAAGTCGGCGGTCTGGATGAACCGCTGGCTCCATGAGAAGGGTGTGCAGTTCAAGCAGGGTGACATCTGGCTCCTCTACCAGAGGTACGCCGAGAAGGGCTATACCAGCACCAAGACCCACAGCTATTTCGGCACCGATGGAGAGCCGCACACCAAGGTTCATACCTACTGGACGCAGAAGGGCCGTTTGTTCATCTACGGCCTGATGAAGGAGGACGGCATCCTGCCGCTGATCGAGAAAGGGGCTTGATTATGGGTATCAGCAGATACAACTCCGAGGGGTACGCAGACCCCACCGCATACGAGGCCATCCGCAACATTGAGTCCTTCCGAGTGGACCATCCCAATGGCTACATCGAGGTCAACGTGGAGACCTTCTTCCCCTGCACGAACACCAAGGCCAAGAAGCTGTTCCGGCTCGTCCGGGCCTACTGCTCCGAGGCCCAGCAGGAGGAGCTGCTGGCGGCTTTGGTCCGCAAGGCCAAGTCCTGCTTGGCGGAGGCCATGAGCATGGAGGGGTCCCTGGACGAGCTGCCGTGTGACCCGAAGGAGTACCAGGAGCGGCTTCGGCGGTTCAAGGCCCTGACCCGGCAGCACACACAGCTCACCCGGAACATCCGTGACCTGACAGCGGGGAGGTAGCTATGAAAATCAAGGTTTCTATCGGCAACAGCCGGATGGACAAAAAATGGAGGCTGTCGGAAATGGAGCTGGACGAGTTCCGCGACCGCATCTTCCAGACCAAGGTGACCGCCGAGACATTGGCGGAGTTCAAGAAGATGCCCAAGGCCCAGCAGGATGCCATCAAGGACATCGGCGGCTTTGTCCTCGGCACTCTGAAGGGGGGCCGCAGGAAGAAGGACTGTGTGTTGACCCGCTCGGCCCTGTCGCTGGACATGGACTACGCCTCCCCGGAGGTCATCGAGCAGGTGGAGATGTTCTTCTCCTTCCGCTGCTACTTCTACTCCACCCACAAGCACACCCCAGAGGCCCCCCGGCTCCGGCTCATCATCCCCTTGTCCCGCGAGGTCGGGCCGGACGAGTACATGGCGGTGGCCCGGAAGGTGGCGGAGGAGATCGGCATCGAGCAGTTCGATGACACCACCTACGAGCCGAGCCGCCTGATGTACTGGCCCTCCACCTCCTCGGACGGCGAGTTCGTGTGTAAGGAGATCGATGGCGACATCCTCGACCCGGACACCATTCTGGCGAAGTACACCGATTGGCGGAACACGGCGGAGTGGCCTGTCTCCCGCCGCCAGCAGGTCATCGTGCAGCGGGAAATCAAGAAGCAGGCCGACCCGCTGACCAAGGCAGGGATGGTCGGGGCCTTCTGCCGCGCCTACTCCATCACCGCAGCCATCGACACCTTCCTCCCGGACGTCTACAAGCACAGCTCCATGCCGGGGCGGTACGACTACATCCCCGCCGACTCCCATGCTGGCGTGGTCATTTACGATGACTGCTTTGCCTACAGCCACCATGCCACCGACCCGGCCTGTGGTCGATTGCTGAACGCCTTTGACGTGGTGCGGCTGCACAAGTTCGGCGCACTGGACGGCAAGGCCGACCCGGACGATCCCCCCTCCAAGCTGCCCTCCTTCCAGGCCATGCAGGACTTCGCCGTCCAGGACACCCAGGTGAAGCTCCAGCTTGCCAAGGAGCGGCAGGCTGTGGCGGAGTCCGAGTTCTCCGCCCAGACCGGGGACGATTGGCAGACCGAGCTGGAGCTGGACAAGCGGGGCCGGGTGAAGGATACCCTCACCAACATCGCCGCCATCGTCCGCAACGATCCCAACCTCCAGAATATCGTCTACAACGAGTTCAAGGGCATGGTTGATGTGATTGGGCCGCTGCCCTGGAAGCAGGTGCGTCCCGGATGGAATGACGCCGACCTTGCCAACGCCAAGCTGTACTTCGAGCGGGTCTATGGCGTGTGGTCGCCCTCCAAGTTCAAGGACGCTCTGCTGGCGGTGGTGTCCGCCGAGCGGCTCTACCACCCGGTAAAGGAATATCTGAACGGCCTGACCTGGGACGGCACCGAGCGGCTGGACACCCTGCTGGTAGAGTACATGGGTGCCGAGGACACGGCCTATGTCCGGGCCGTGACCAGGAAAACTCTGTGCGCGGCGGTAGCGAGGATTTATGAGCCGGGTATCAAGTTCGACTCCATGCTCGTCCTCAACGGCCCCCAGGGTATGGGCAAGTCCACCTTCTACGCCCTGCTGGGCCGGGAGTGGTTCTCCGACTCCCTCTCCATTGCTGATATGCGGGACAAGACCGCAGCCGAGAAGCTCCAGGGCTACTGGATTCTGGAGATTGCCGAGATGAACGGCATCAAGAAGGTGGATGTGGAAACGGTCAAGTCCTTTCTCAGCCGGTCGGATGATAAGTTCCGGCAGGCATATGGCACCGTGGTGGAGAGCCATCCGCGCACCAATATCATTGTAGGCTCCAGCAATGCTGACCGGGGCTTTCTCCGGGATGTGACCGGCAACCGGCGGTTCTGGCCCGTCAATGTCACTGGTCTGGGGGCCAAACATCCATGGGAGCTGACGGAGGTCGACCAAGTGTGGGCCGAGGCTCTGGAGCGGTACCGGGCCGGGGAGGAGCTGTACCTCAAGGGCGATGTGGCGGAGGAGGCTTACCAGGCCCAGCAGGATGCCATGGAGACCGATGACCGCGAGGGGTTGGTGGAGCAGTATCTGGAATGCCTTCTCCCGGAGAATTGGGCCAGCATGGACCTCTACCAGCGCAGGAGCTACCTGGGCGGAGGTGAGTTCTCCGGCTCCGCTGCCACCGGCACTGTGCGCCGGGAGCGGGTGTGCTGCATGGAGATTTGGTGTGAGTGTTTCGGCAAGGAGCGCGAGAACATCAAGCGGACGGACTCCTACGAGATCGAGGGCATCCTCCGTAAGCTGGGTGGCTGGACCGTCTCCACCGCAAACAAATACAGCAAGACCCGGTTCCCTCTGTATGGGCCTCAGAAAACGTTCGTGCGGGAGTAAAAAACGTTCTTAGCGAAATCAGCTTAACGGTAGTTACAAACGCAGAAACAGGGAGAAACCCTGTGTTCGCAAGAGGCATGGTGCTTTCTGTTTCTGTGTTTCTACCTTTTCCCTATTGGGTATTGGTAAATATAAAAGAATAGGCCAAAACACGCCTATATGCGCGTATAGGGGTTTTGAGGCCAAAAAACGCATTTTGGAACAGGAGGCCGGAAACAGTGAGGGAAAGTGCCATAGAGCGAAGGCTCGTCACCGAGGCAGTTAAGCGTGGGGGGCTGGCACCCAAATTCGTGTCACCCGGTTTGGATGGGGTGCCCGACCGCCTCCTGCTGTTCCCTGGTGGTAAATTAGCCTTCGTGGAGGTCAAGGCTCCTGGGGAAAAGCCCCGGCCCCTCCAGCGCAGACGCATCGAGCAGCTTACCGCTCTGGGCTTCCGGGTGTACGTCCTGGACAGCAAAGAGCAGATTGGAGAGATTATGGATGAAGTACAAGCCTTATGATTATCAGACCTTCGCCACGAACTTCGTGCTGGAGCATCCGGCCTGCGGCCTGATCCTCGATATGGGCCTGGGCAAGAGCGTCATCACGCTGACCGCCCTCTGGTCTCTGCTCCTGGACAGCTTCGATGTGGGCAAGGTACTGGTGGTGGCCCCCAAGCGAGTGGCGGAGAACACCTGGCCCACCGAGCTGAAAAAGTGGGAGCATCTGGACGGCCTCACCTGGTCGCTGGTGCTGGGCAGCGAGAAGGACCGCCGAGCCGCCCTCCAGTGCAGGGCGAAGATTTACATCATCAACCGGGAGAATGTCGCTTGGCTCGTTGACAACTATCGCTGGGATTTCGACACACTGGTCATTGATGAGCTGTCCTCCTTCAAGAGCAGCAAGGCACAGCGGTTCCGGGCTTTAAAAAGGGTGCGGCCCCGTATCAGCCGGGTCATCGGCCTGACCGGGACCCCGCAACCCAACGGCCTCCTCGACCTGTGGCCCCAGATGTACCTTTTGGACATGGGCCAGCGGCTTGGGCGGTTCGTGGGCGGATACCGGGAGCGGTTCTTCCTGCCGGATAAGCGCAACCGCGAGGTCATCTACAGCTATAAGCCCAAGGATGGCGCGGAGGAGAAGGTCTACGAGCTGATCTCCGACATCTGCATCTCCATGAAGGCCGCTGACTTCCTCGATATGCCGGACCTGGTCAGCAGCCAAGTCGAGGTAAAGATGAGCACCAAGGAGCGGAAGCTCTACGAGGATTTCGAGCGGGATATGGTTCTCCATCTGAAGGACGGCGATCTGGACGCTGTGAACGCCGCCGCCCTCTCCGGCAAGCTGGTGCAGATGGCGAATGGCGCGGTCTATGGTGAAAACCGCAAAGTCCACCATATCCACGACCGAAAGCTGGATGCCTTGGAGGACATCATCGAGGCGGCAAACGGCAAGCCGCTCCTGGTGGCATATTGGTACAAGCACGACTTGGAGCGCATCCGCCAGCGGTTCGAAGTCCGCACCATCGACACCCCGAAGGACATCGCCGATTGGAATGAGGGTAAAATCCCTGTCGCCCTCATCCATCCCGCCTCTGCCGGACACGGCCTCAACCTCCAGGACGGCGGTTCCACCATCGTATGGTTTGGCCTCACCTGGTCGCTGGAGCTCTATCAGCAGTTGAACGCTCGACTCTGGCGGCAGGGCCAGAAACACACTGTGGTCATCCAGCACATCGTGGCGGCGGGGACCCATGACGAGGACATCATGAATGCGCTGGAGAAAAAGGACATGAGCCAGACCGCTCTGATTGCTGCGGTCAAGGCCCGGATTGGAGGTGTCACATGAGTGAACGAGTGGAAAGGATGATCAAAGAGTACCCCAGTATGGTCATGGAGCGGGACTGCCTTCGGCACCAACTCGCCAACTTTCAAGGGATCACCGAGGAGGAGGTCATTGACTCCATGACCTTCTCCTCCCCGGAGGGGGAGCGCGTTCAGACCAGCAACATCACGGATAAAACGGCCTCCATCGCCATTTCCTTCCGTGACCGGGTCCACCGCATCAACCGGGATTGGATCGACCACCTGACCGTCAAGCTGCTGGCCTTGGAGGAGGAGATAGACTTTTTCCATTCGGCGATTCGGGCCATATCCCCGGAGCTGGCTCCGTTGATGTGGGATTTGACCGTGGAGCGGCTCACCTGGGATGTTGTGGAGGCAAAGCACCATGTGTGCCGGGCCACCATCGGAAAATATCGAAAAAAGGCCATCTGCGAGTTGGATGCACTCTACGCCGCCCATGACAAGGAGATGGCGGACTACATACTGCGATAGGAGGCAGCAGAAATGTGTAAAAGAGGGGACATTTACTTTGTGAACTGCGGATGCGACACCAGCAGCTCCTTGCAGTGCGGTGTGCGCCCGGTTTTGGTAGTGAGCAACGATGTGGCGAACGCCCACTCCCCCGTGGTGACTGTGGTGCCGCTGACTGGCCAGCTTCGGAAGAAGCGGTCGCTGCCGACCCATGTGCTGATCCCCTGCTCCAAGCGGCACGGCCTCACACAGCCCAGCGTGGCCCTGGCGGAGCAGGTGACCGCCATCGACAAAAGCAAGCTGGTGGAGCGCCGGGGCCACATCAAGGATCACGGCATCATGGCGAGGGTCACCAAGGCTCTCCAAATCCAGATCGGGGCTGTGGACAAAGTTTATTAACTTGCTGACAGGGCCAAGCCTATGGTATACTGGTTCCGGCGAAAGCCTCGCTGCTACGGGCTTTTGCAAATAAAGCAGGAGGTATCATCATGGAAGCAGCAGTATTTGAACAGACTCATCCACCTACTGGAAAAATTCAGTACAAAGACAGTACATACGAGATCGTGTCAAAAGTCGCATACCTAATAGGTGTTCCATTTCGGATATTTGAGAATGAACACGAGTCGCCGCAAATGGCTGTCTATCAAAAGCTGGCGCAGGATAAAAACGCCAGAATTATCAGAAATTTATGTATCGTCCGAACTGACATCGAGCGAAACTTTAAAAAAATAAATGACAAAATGCGGATGGATTTGAAATCGATTATTTCTCTGCCGGAATATGTGTCGGCCTCTGCCATAAACGAATTGACGGCAGACGGCATCAACTTCATTAAAAAATCAAGCACGATGCTCTCTGGCCATATTGTGGAGATCAACCGCATTATTTCAGACCGCATCAACAATTGCAAACATCTTTTCCCGCTTTGGCTGGATTGGCAGTATGTGCGTGATCTTTTCATCATGCCGAACGGTCTGAGCGAGAAGGATACCAAGGATGCCGCAGTGGTGTATTATGAGAGCCTCTCATTTTACCCATATCAGATGTATATCAACTGGATTCCCCAAGATGAAGGGAACATTCTGTATAATGACAAAAAGTTCGTGACCCTCCTCTATCAGTGGCATAATGATGAGTTTACCGAGTACAGCAAGGTGTCCGATGCCGGTAGCTACGTCAAGGGAAACATCTACGACTACATTGCCGATAGCGAACAGGTGGTCGTGGTGGTCGATTGCGAGAATTCCGACCCCTACAAACTGAGTGCCACCCTTCGGCGGCTGAACCGTGAATACCTGGATAAAATCAAGACCATCATCCTCTTTGATGATGTCCACACCGCATCAGCTTGGAGCATCCTGGAGAAGTTCACCAGTATTCCTGTGGAACACATCACTATCGAGCGGATCAAGCAGAATAAGTCGCTGGTGGACATCAGGCTGACGGCGAGGGCCTGTCAGGAGCACTACGAGAATAAAATCGACTCCTTCATTATCGTTTCCAGCGATTCCGACTATTGGGGCCTTATATCCTCGCTGCCGAGGGCGCGGTTCCTGGTTATGATCGAACGGGAAAAGTGTGGTCCCGACATGAAAGCGGCATTGACGGATTCCGGGATTTTCTACTGCTACCTGGATGACTTCTATTCCGGCGATTCGGAAGAACTGAAGATGAACGCCCTGTTCCGGGAGATGCGCATCTACATGGAACAAGCTGTGAAGTTGAATGTCAACGCCATGCTGGACGATGCGCTCCGGGTCACCCGGATCACGATGCCCTACTCGGAAAGAAAGCAATTCTATGACAAATACATCAAAACGCTCCAGCTTGTAATCAATGAAGCCGGGGATGTGTCCTTGGCAATCAAGGTCAAATGACAGAAAGAGAGGGTGCGCGACATGAGGATGTTATTCTGTAAAATTTCCTGCATGAAGTATTACAAGGGCCACTGCGATGCCGATGTCCCCCTAAATGGGGGAAAGTATGTCCAGGAGCATGGATATGGGCATGAGGAGTTCAATTTCCTGCCCAGGCTCATAGAGGGCGAAGCGGAAGAAGAATGTCTGGGCTTTGTGGAGCCGAAATCGAACCGAGGCCGGAGAAACACGTTCCATATCGAGAACATCGAGGGCTGTGCCGCTCTTGCAAACGAGCCTTTTGTGGAGGATGTGCTTGTGGTTTGGTGCGCTACCCGGCAGCAGAAGGATACCACCGTTGTGGGCTGGTATAAACACGCTATTGTCTGGCGCGACCTGCAACCTTTGATAGTCGAGTTTGAAGACGGAACGGAGGAGGATCGCGGTTTTAATATCCGGGCCAAAGCCTCAGACTGCGTCCTGCTCCCAGAGGGTGAGCGCAACCGGGCTAAATGGGCTATCCCTTCTGCAAAGTACACGCGCTCCTATGGATTTGGTCAGTCAATGGTGTGGTATCCCACTGAGGAGGAGGCCAAGCCGTATCTGGCTCGACTGATCGACAGCATCAACACCTACCAAGAGGAGAACTGGCTCCGCCGCTTTCCCCCAGAGGAGTGACCGCATACTAAGTGCATACTGACTTTTCATTTCTCCTGTGCTATGATTAAAATCGCAAAGACTGTAGGGACCCGGAGGCGACTGCCTCTTGGGTCCTTTTTCTTTGCCGGACGCGGCTTCCATCCTTTCCCCGCGTCCGTACATAGGAAAGGAGCGTGTGTTTCATGAACCGACAGAACACGGACGGTGGTGGCTGACCATGCCGCGCCGACCCAACACCCCGTGCAAGCACCCCGGCTGCGGTCGGCTGGTCCCCTACGGTGAGGCGTACTGCGAGGAGCATCGACCGCTCCACGCGCACGACACCAAGACCACCACCGAGAAGGGATACGGTCGCCGCTGGCAGAAGGCCCGCACAGCTTTCCTCCATGCGCACCCCTTGTGCGCTCGGTGTCAAACGAAGGGCCAACTGGTCAAGGCCACTGTGGTCGACCACATCATTCCCCACCGCGGTGACCCCGAACTGTTCTGGGACACTGACAACTGGCAGCCGCTGTGCAAGCGATGCCACGACCAAAAGACCATGACGGAAGATCGCTACCAGGAGTTTCGGTACTGAGCCGTGGCCCCCAGGGGCGGTCCAAATCTCTACGGCCCTCCCCCTGCTGACCGGGGCGCCCTCTTTTGTGTTTTTTCGCAAAATTCGCCAGGGGGGACACCCCCGGAGCCGGGGCCGGAGTGGGCCAATCCCCTCCGCACCATAGGTTTTCGCAAAATGAGCTGACCGCCGTTTTGCGAAAAAGTTCACCGCTACTGCCGCTTGGGATGAAGTTTTACCTCTCCCCGGCGGCATTTTTCTTGCGCCAAGAAAGGATACCACAGCCATGACGGAATATCAGGAGAGTCAGATTCGCGGGCTGCGGATGCGGGGCGCGGGCTACAAGGCCATCGCCTCTGCTACCGGGCTTTCCCGCGACATCGTGCGCAACTACTGCAAGAGCCACGGCCTGGACGGGCTGGCTACTGTGTTCACCATGAACATGAAGGAACAGATCGAGAAGGGCCTCGCCTGCGCTGGTTGCGGCAGGCCGCTGGAGCAGCCGCGCACCGGCAGGCGGCGGCGGTTCTGCTCAGATCAATGCAGACGGCACTGGTGGGCGGCTCACCCGGAGCAGAGCGCACACAGTGCCGAGGCCACCTACCACGGTACCTGCGCCTACTGCGGACAGCCCTTTCAGTCCTACGGAAACCAGACCAGAAAATATTGCAGCCATGAGTGCTACATCCACGACCGCTTCTGGAGAGCGGAGGAAGGTCGGGAGCCGTATGTCTCTCCCCGGCTGCGTCAGGAGGATTCGGCATGAGTGAAATGCAATGGCAAACGCTCCCGCTCGGTCAACTGCGCCCCGCGGCCTACAACCCCCGGAAGGCGCTCAAGCCCAGCGATAAGGAGTATCAGAAGATTAAAAACTCCATCCAGGAGTTCGGCTATGTGGAGCCAATCATCGTCAACTACGACATGACGGTCATCGGGGGCCACCAACGGCTGACCGTATTGAAGGACCTCGGCTATACCGAGGCGCAGTGCGTTGTCCTCCACATCGAGGACGAGGCCAAGGTGAAGGCACTGAACATCGCCCTCAACAAAATCTCCGGCGAGTGGAACGAGCAGCTCCTCGCCGACCTGCTGGTGGATTTGCAGGACGCACAGTTCAACCTCGACCTCACCGGCTTCGAGGCCCCGGAGATCGACCAGCTTTTCTCCAAGCTCCACAACAAGGACATCGAGGAGGACAACTTCGATGTGGAGGAGGAGCTGAAGAATCCGGCGTTCTCCCAGGCTGGGGACATCTGGACGCTGGGCCGTCACAGGGTCATCTGCGGCGACTCCACCCTCCCGGAGACCTTCAAGCTGCTCATGGAGGGCAAACGGGCTAACCTCGTTTTGACGGACCCGCCCTACAACGTGAATGTGGAGGAAACGGCTGGCAAGATCAAAAATGACAATATGCCGGATGCCGACTTCTATAACTTCCTGTTCTGCGCTTTCGTGAACATGGAGCAGAACATGGAGCAGGATGCCTCCATCTATGTGTTCCACGCCGACACCCAAGGGCTGACCTTCCGGCGGGCCTTCGCCGATGCCGGGTTCAACCTCTCCGGCTGCTGTATCTGGAAGAAGAACGCCCTGGTTCTGGGCCGCTCTCCCTACCAGTGGCAGCACGAGCCGTGTCTGTTCGGCTGGAAGAAGGGCGGCAAGCACCTGTGGTACTCTGACCGCAAGCAGACCACCATCTGGGAGTACGACAGGCCCAAGGCCAGCAAGGATCACCCCACCATGAAACCCATTGCTCTGATGGCCTACCCCATCAAAAACTCCACCATGACCAATTGCATCGTCCTCGATCCGTTCCTTGGCTCCGGCTCCACGCTGATCGCCTGCCAGGAAACCGGGCGCATCTGCTATGGGGTGGAATTGGACGAGAAGTTTATGGATGTTATCGTCAAGCGGTATATCGAGCAGGTCGGCTCCTCTGATGGGGTGTCGGTGCTGCGGAACGGTGCCACCTACACCTACGATGAGCTGGTGGGTGAAGAAATCCCGCTGTTCTGAGGAGGGCCGCATGGAGCAGAAAAACTCTCTGACCCTCGGTAGCCTGTTTGACGGCTCCGGGGGCTTTCCATTGGGTGGGCTGCTGGCTGGCATCACCCCGATCTGGGCCTCGGAAATCGAACCGTTCCCCATCCGGGTGACTACCCGCCGCTTTCCCGGCATGAAGCACTATGGGGATGTGTCCCAGATGGATGGTGGGAAGGTCGAGCCTGTGGACATCATCACCTTTGGCTCCCCCTGCACCGACATGAGCATAGCTGGCAAAAGGGCTGGGCTGGATGGCGCTCAGTCCTCGCTGTTTTACCAGGCCATCCGAATCGTCAAAGAAATGAGGTGTGCGACTAATGGACGATACCCCCGCTGGATATGCTGGGAGAATGTTGTCGGGGCCTTTAGCTCAAACCAGGGCCTCGACTTTAAAGCCGTCCTCGATGCGGTCATCGGGGTCATCGAACCGGGGGCCGAGGTGCCTATGCCTGAGAAAGACCGCTGGCCCTACGCCGACATTTACATGGGAGAGCGATGGAGCGTTGCGTACCGCACTTTCGATGCGCAACATTGGGGAGTCCCCCAGCGAAGACGCAGGGTCTACCTTGTCGCAGATTTTGCAGCCCGTGGTGCCGGAAGGGTACTATTTGAGTCCGAAGGCTTGTCGGGGTATTCTGCGGAGGGCTTCCGCTCGTGGCAAAGAGCTGCCAGAGGTTCTCCGGCTGGCTCTGGAGCGGCAGGCGGAATCTGCCTGAACGACCAAGGCGGCACCCGCATGGACATATCGGTCGATGTGGCTGGTACGCTTCGCGCTCAGATGGATGGGCACCCACCCTGCATCGTAGAGCAGAATGGTGTGGTCTTTGAAAACCACAGCCAGGACACCCGGTATGTGGGGCCTCTGGACACGGCACCGACTGTGTCCGCCACCTACGGCACCGGGGGCAACAACCAGCCCTTCGTGGTCGGCGAGGCACCCACCCCCAAGACGCTGAAGATTCGCTCCGGCTGCGAGGGCGGCGGCAAGGGCGCACTCATCCAGGAGGACAAATCCGCCACCATCTCCTGCAACAATGACCAGACTGTGTTTGTCCCCTGCCAGGACGCAGACGCGGCGGTTCGGGCTTTCAGCATCGGTGCCGCTTTCAGTGCCGGGATGCTTTCGGAAAACCCCCATGCCGGTATCTATGAGGCAGACACCTCCCGGACACTCGACCAGGGCGGCGGCAATCCGGCCTGTAACCAGGGTGGTATCGCCGTGGTGGGAGGGCCAACCTACGCCATGACTCCTTGCACCTTTACTCAGATAGACAAGGAGAAGGCCCCCACTCTGAACGCACGGGACTACAAAGACCCTACCTTTGTCAACAGCGGCTACTATGTGAGAAGGCTTACCCCGACCGAATGCGCCAGGTTGCAAGGGTTCCCGGATTGGTGGTGTGCTGGCTTGGAAACGCCGGAGCCGACCGAAGCCGACATCGAGTCCTGGTCTGCCATCTGGGAAACACACCGAAAGCTGGTCAGCGGCTCCCCACGGCCCAAGAGCCGGAACCAGATCGTCAAGTGGCTGAAGGCCCCCCACTCCGATTCCGCAGAATATAAAATGTGGGGGAACGGGGTCGCCTTGCCGAATGTGTTCTTTGTCCTGGCGGGCATTGTGTGGAGTACACAGTTTGGCACAGAGTAATTTGTCACAGTTATGGTGGGAAACAACTTGCTATTCCGGGCCAGTAGAGCGAATATGGGACTACAATAAAACAAGGGGGTTTCCACCATGACAATCAACTACAACGTGACCGGCACCGAGCGCAAGCGCCTCGCCGACTACATTTCCGGCTTCATGGGTACGGACAAGAAGTACCTGGGCGCACCCACCTTCGCCTACCAGATCGGCTACATCACCGTCAGCAAGGACGGCGCGGTCAGCTTTGAGGACCGGGGCTACAACAGCGACATCGATGCGCTGATGGCGGAGCTGGAGGGCCAGGGGTTCCACACCGAGGACACCATCACCAAGGCTGACACCACCCAGCAGAGCGAGGCCCCCGCTGACGAGCCGGAGGCCGCTCCCACCGAGAGCAGCGATGCCGAGGCCCACGACTGCGACCTGACGGTTTCCCTCCCCTCTGCCAGCCTCCCCTCCGAGGCACTGGCCAACCTCACCAACCTGCTCACCGCCAAGGGGCGGCTCATCCGAAAGGCCCTGGGGGTTGAGGCCCTCCCGGTCGAGGTCACGCCTGACATGGTCTCCTTCCCCTGGTTCGGGGGCCAGGACCTCGATGCCGATGAGGTCAAGACCTACACCCACCTGATTGCCAGCCTCTGCGAGATGGCCCGGACCCAGAAGCGCATCGCCGCCAAGGACCGGGACACCGAGAACGACAAGTATGCCTTCCGATGCTTCCTGCTCCGGCTGGGCTTCATCGGGGCCGAGTTCAAAACCGAACGGAAAATCCTCCTGCGAAACCTCTCCGGCAACAGTGCATTTAAGAGCGGTGACCAGCGAAAAACCGCTTGACTTTCTGGGGCTTTAGAGTGATGAATACCATACCCCAAAACAAAGGAGGATTTTCCATGAACATTCAGACCAATGCCCCTGACCGCAAGGCCCTGGCTCAGAGCCTGGGCACACACCTCGGTGTGGAGATTGCCTACAATGGGCCTCCCACCTTCGCCTACAAGGTCGGCGACCTGCTGGTGGAGCGCAACGGCTCCATCAGCGGCCCCGATGACCCGGTGGAGGCCCTCCGCAGCCACTTGGAGGCCAACGGCTGGCTCGACCGCGAGGTGGAGCAGGTCGCTGTCCCGGTTCCCGCCGAGGGGCTGACCGGCACTCAGCTCCGCAACCTCATCTACTCGCTCCACAGTAAGCAGTACCTTCTCAACCGGGTGTTGCGGCGGGATACATTCAGCATCTGCGATGAGCTGGTGGAGGCCATCGGCACCGCTGAGTGCGACCAGGCCGACCAGCTCCTCGCTGCCATTGCCAGCACCGAGAACGCCATCTCCGGCCTTGCGTTGGATGGGCAGACTGTCACTTTCGCTTTCCCCAGCACCGAGGACCCCGCCAAGGACGCAGCCCTCTCGGAGCTGCTCCACAGGGTGGTCGAGAATGCCAAGACCGCCACCCGCGTCAACCCCGCCGAGCTTAAGCCGGAGAACGAGAAATACTACCTTCGCGGCTGGCTCATCCGGCTTGGCTTCGCTGGAACCGATGGCAAGGAGGTCAGACGGGCCTTGCTGGAGGGGCTGAAGGGCCACACCGCTTTCCGCACCAAGGAGGATGCCGAGCGGTTCTCCGCCAACCAGAAGGCGAAACGTGCCGCCAAGAAAGCCGCTGCCGACCCGGATGCCGAGGTCGCAGAGGCCCCGGTTCCCGCTCCAGCGGAGGTCGATGCTGGTCAGGAAACGGCGGAGGAGCCGCTGACCCAGCAGGGCAACGCCACCAGCGAGGAGGGTGAACAATGCGCCTCCCTGACCGTGAGACCATTGCCCAAATGAGGGAGGTCTACCGACCCGGTACCAGGGTGGAGCTGCTCCGCATGGATGACCAACAGGCCCCGCCCATCGGTACCCTGGGGACGGTTCGGGGTGTGGATGACACTGGCTCGATCATGGTTGCCTGGGATGGCGGCGGCTCCCTCAGCGTTCTGTTCGGTGTGGACGAGTGCAGAAAGGTGGGCGGGTGAGATGCGGAGCATCATCAGAGAGTTCTACCTCGGAAACATTACCCCGGATGCCACCGCCATTAAGCACACCTCCGAGCTGAAAAAGGCGGTGCAGGAGGTATCCGATGCTGAATCCTTTCTCCGGGAACGTCTGGACGGCGAGTGCCTCGCCGCGCTGGAGCGGCTGGTGTCCGCCCAGCTCACCACCAGCACCACCACCGCCGAGGAACGCTACATGGACGGGTTTCGCACCGGGGCCAAGTTCATGCTGGACATCCTGACCGGCGAGAGTAAAAACCTGGCCCCGCTGGCGCAAACCGAGTCATAAACTACACAATTTCACTCCAGAATCCTTGTGTACTTTACGAATCGAATCAACTTGCTATATCTCCGTTTTAGAGCGAATATGGGTACACCGAAAGGGGAAACACCCCGCCGGATACACAAAAACGGAGGTCAGCACCATGAACGAGAAAATGAAAAACCAGGTCGCCGAGATGAAAAAGCAGACCATCGGGGTCGAGGTGGAGATGAACAGCATCACCCGCCAGAAAGCCGCCAAGCTCGCCGCCGAGTTCTTCGGCACCGGGCGGTTCGAGGACACCGCCTACCGCAACGGCTACTACACCTGGTCGGCCTGGGATGCCCAGGGCCGCGAGTGGAAGTTCCAGCGGGACGTGAGCATCGAGGGGCCGGACAGCGAGAAGTGCGAGATGGTCACGCCGATCCTCACCTACGCCGACATGGACACCCTCCAGGAGCTGGTGCGGCGGCTGCGCAAGGCCGGAGCCAAGAGCGACTACACCAGAGGGTGCGGAGTCCACATCCACATCGGGGCCAAGGGCCACACGGCCCAGACCCTCCGTAACCTGGCGAACATCATGGCCAGCCACGAGAGCCTTCTGGCGGATGCCCTGGCCCTCGACCACTACCGCATGAGCCGGTACTGCCGGACGGTCAGCCCCCGGTTCATTGAGACGGTCAACAGCCGCAAGCCCAGCACCATGAGCGAACTGGCCGACATTTGGTACAGCACCAACAACGCCACCTACGGCAGAAACCAGCACTATAACGACAGCCGCTACCATATGCTCAACCTCCACGCCACCTTCACCAAGGGCACGGTCGAGTTCCGGCTTTTCCAGTTCGACGCCCCCACCGCCGACCGCAGGAACGGCCTCCACGCCGGACAGCTCAAGAGCTACATTCAGCTTTGCCTCGCACTCAGCCAGATGGCGAAGTCGGTCAAGGCCGCCAGCCCCAAGCCCCAGCAGAATGACAACCCCAAGTACGCCATGCGCACCTGGCTCCTCCGCCTGGGCTTCATCGGCGAGGAATTCGCCACCGCCCGCGACCTGCTGACCCGCCGTCTCGCCGGGGATGCTGCCTTCCGCAACGGGCGCGCCGCTTGAAGGCATTAGCCGCAGGCCCCCTAAACCCGCCACCGAGCGGGCTTTAGGTGGTAGAAGGGCAAGCGCCCAAGGAAAGGAAGGTACAGAACATGGCAAACGCGAAACGGTACTACATCGCCTACGGCAGCAACCTCAATATCCCGCAGATGCGAGTACGCTGCCCTGGGGCTCGGGTCATCGGCACCTCGGTCATCCCCGACTATGAGCTGCTGTTCAAGGGGAGCAAGACCGGCTCCTACCTCACCATCGAACCGTGGGAGGGCGGCCGGGTGCCGGTGGCTGTGTGGGAGGTCACGGCGGCGGACGAACGCAGCCTCGACCGCTACGAGGGCTACCCCGTGTTCTACCACAAGGTAGGGATGGAACTGGATGTGACGCTGGCTGGCTCCGGCGAGGTTCGCACTCTGGAGGGCTTTGCCTACGTCATGTACGCAGACCGGCCCCTTGGGACGCCCACCAACTCTTACTTCATCACCTGCACCCAAGGGTATCGGAGCTTCGGCTTTGACCCGCGCATCCTTCTGGATGCATACGCAGATAGCAAAGGGGAGGAGATTCTATGCACAGCAAAACAGTGAACGGGCACGTCTGCCCCAGATGTGGGCGAACGTACACCGAGCACCCGGCCATGGCCAGGGACAACAGCGGCCCCATCTGCCCCGACTGTGGGACGCGGGAGGCGCTGGAGAGCATCGGTGTGGGTGCGGATGAGCAGGAGCGCATCCTCAACACCATCCATCGGCACCAGGCGTAAGCGCGAACAGCACGGCAGCGGACGGCTCGGAGGGGCCGCCCGTTCGCTCGTTGGATGAAAAGGTACTGTGAGCCCATCCCCCAGGGGAGCGGGGGCGAAAACGCCCGAAACGCGTGTAGTCACCAAAAAAATTTTTTGGGGGACTTTCGTTTCTGGGGCGTTATTTTTATGCCATTTTTCAGAGAGGTGATTGGGTTGGCGACCGCCAGAAAAGGAAAAATCGAGGAGAGCCCCGGCTTCTGCAAGGCCGAGGACCTGGCGAACCTGTTCGCCCTGACGGGCCAGTGGATCAACCAGCTCACCAGGGATGGTGTGCTGAAGAAAAGGGACACCCCCGCCGGGAAACGGTACAACGTGGTGGAGTCCACCAGGGCCTATGTGCAGTACCTTCGGGACAAGGCGGCGGGCCGCGGGGAGAAGGGCATCCCGGAGTCCAAGGAGCTGGAGAAGTTTGAGGCCGAGGTGCGCATCAAGCAGGCCAAGGCCCAGATCGCCGAACTGGAGGCCCAGGAACTCCAGGGCATCATGCACCGCAGCGAGGACGTGGCCGCCCTGACGGAAGATTTGTTATACACCATTCGGGATTCCCTCATGGCCCTGCCTGGCCGTCTGGCCGTAGACGTAGCCGGGACTGCCACCGCGGCCGAGGCCGCCGAGGTCATCAAGCGGGAGGTCTACCTGGTGATGAAGGACTTGTCCTCCTACACCTATGACCCGGAGAAATATGCCGAGCGCGTTCGGGAGCGGATGGACTGGCAGGCGGAACATGAAGGCGAGGGCGACGATGAATAACCGGGATGAGCGGCGGCAGGCTGAGGCAGCTGCCAACCGGGCGGCCCGCCGGCTGATGAAGGCCATCTCCAGGGGGCTGGCCGGGATGCAGCCCCCGGAGAACCTGACCGTCACCGAGTGGGCGGAGTGCAAGCGGTACCTTTCCACCGAAGCCAGTGCCGAGCCGGGCCTCTGGCGCACCAGTCGGACGCCCTACCTCCGGGCCATCATGGATGCCTTCACCGACCCGAAGATTCGCCACATCGTTTTTGTGGCCGCGTCCCAGGTGGGTAAGACGGAGGTCATCAACAACATCATCGGGTACATCATCGACCAGAACCCCGGCAGTATCCTCTTTGTCCATCCGACCACCATCGACGCCAGGGAGTTCTCCAAGCTGCGCATCGCGCCCATGATCCGGGACAGCCCCGCCGTGCGCCGGAGGATTTCCGCCCCCAAGAGCCGGGACAGCGGGAACACCTTGCTCCAGAAGACCTATCCCGGCGGCATCCTGACGCTGTGCGGCTCCAACGAGGCCCATGCCCTGGCCTCCAAGCCCATCCGCTATGTGTTCGGGGATGAGAGAGACCGCTGGGCGCAGTCCGCCGGCACCGAGGGCGACCCCTGGGAGCTGGCCATGGCGCGGCAGACCACGTTTTACAACGCCAAGGCGGTGGAGGTCAGCACTCCCACTATCCGGGGGAGCAGCAACATCGCCAAGAGCTTCGCCAAAGGCACCATGGAGCGGTGGAAATCCCAATGCCCCCACTGTGGCGAGTTCCACGAAATCCAGTGGAAGGACATCCGCTATGAGGCGGAGGAAACGGTGGTCAATCATGAGCGCACCTATACGGTGCATGATGTGTTTTGGATTTGCCCCGGCTGCGGCTGCGTGTCCGAGGAGGCTGTCATAAAGAAACAGCCCGCCAAGTGGGTGGCTGACAACCCTGCTGCTTATGCAAACGGGGTGCGCTCCTTCTGGCTGAATGCCTTTGTCAGCCCCTGGGCCAGCTGGGAGAGCATCTGTCTGAAGTACCAGAACGCCCTGGGGGACACTGGGAAGATGCAGGTGGTCTACAACACCTGTTTTGGGCAGCTCTGGGAAGACCGGGGCGACACCCAGGACCCGGACACACTCCTGGGGCGGCGGGAGGTCTACGAGGCCGAGCTCCCGGAGGGCGTGCTGGTACTCACCGCCGGCGTGGATACCCAGGACGACCGCATGGAATACGAGATCGTGGGCCATGGCCATTTTGGTGAGCGGTGGGGCATTGAAAAGGGCGTTATCATGGGCAGGCCAGATGATCCATCCACTTGGGCCAGCTTGGATATGATGATTTTCGATCGGGTACTAAAATTTAAGGACGGCCTGGGCCTGAAGGTCAGTATGTCCTTTGTGGACGAGGGTGGACACTTCACCGGACAAGTGCGGCAGTTCTGCCGTGACCGCATTGGGAAAAAGGTTTTCTGCATCAAGGGCTTTTACGGCCCGGACAGGCCCCTTATCAGCCCGCCTAAAAAGATGAAAATCATCATCAACAACCGCTATCTGGGCACGGTGTGGCAGTACCAGCTGGGCGTGGACTCCGGCAAGCAGATGGTGATGGATGACCTCAGGGTTCAAGCACCGGGGCCGAAATACAATCATTTCCCCCTGCGGGACGATTACGGCGCGATGTACTTCCACGGCCTGCTGTCGGAGCACCTGGTGCCGGAGGGCAAGGTTCGCCAGCGATGGGTTTGGACAAAAATCCAGGGCCACGAGCGCAACGAGCCCCTGGACTGCCGGGTATACGCTATTGCGGCGTTCCGTGCGCTCCCTGTCGATTTGGACACGATAGACCGCAAAATTAAGATGGCGCGGGGGAAAGCGGTAAACGGCACAGCACCTGCGCCAAAGCCTGCACACCGTCCCAGAACTATCCAGCCGAAGAACAACGAAAATTCTCTTGACGAGTGGTAGAGAATTATCTTGACTTTTGCATAAGCATATATTATAATTTTGCTTAGGCAAAAGTGAGGTGATGAAATGTCTCCCAGAACTGGGCGGCCAATTGTAGGGGAAAGCCCAAAGAGTTCTCAAATTGGTTTTCGAGTAGCACAGCAAACCGTAGAAAAGTTTGAGGAGTGCAAACGAATATCAGGAAAGACCAAGGTTGAACTCTTTGAAGAAATGGTTGATGACCTCCACAATAAGCTGACCAAAAAATAATAAGAGTTTCGGTGCTCCCTCGACAAGACGCAACCGAAACCCTTATACCAAACCAAGGAGGTTTGATAAATCTATTCTATCAGACCTTCCTTGGATTTTCAAGGAGGAATTACAAATAGTGGAGGGCAAGAAAAATCTTCCCGGTGAAGCCGAAACGATGAAGTTAGAGGACGGCTTTGACGCTTTAGATGCGCTCATGGGCTGTCTAAGCCAATCGGAAGAATGGGCGTATATCCAACGGCATGACGCACTCATTCTGAAAGCGGAGGAAATGCTGTACCAACAGCTTGAACAGGTCAAAGATACCGATACGGATTTCTTTGGGAGCCTGGAGGACGCCATCAGCGTTTACAACGGCACTCTCAACGATGCGGCAATTCTGTACGGTCTGCGTATGGCGGTCAAGCTGTTCTACGCATTCGGCAAGCCTCTGGAAATGTCCCGGTATTTCCTGGAACATGACACGGAGCGAGGCGTGGGTGTTGGCTACAGCAGAACGGTTTGATAGAGTGGAGGCAACATGGAATGAGAAAACTGATTGACCTGACAGGCCAGCGGTTCGGAAGACTGCTGGTGATAAGGCGGGTCGAGTGCGAAAAACGCGGCGAGGCGAAATGGCTTTGTCAATGTGATTGCGGGAATGAGACCGCAGTGTTTGGGTATCTATTGCGAAGTGGTAAGACCAGCAGTTGTGGATGTTCCAAACATGACGAAACTTTTCGCAACAAGAAAAAAGAGCAATCAACCGTTCATGGAGGGCGTGGGACAAGGCTGTATCGGATTTGGATAGGAATGAAAAATCGTTGCTATAATCCGAATGCTGCGAAATACAAAGACTACGGTGGCCGAGGTATTACTATCTGCGCCGAATGGAAAAAAGATTTTCCGGCCTTTCGAGATTGGGCCTTATCTCATGGGTACACTGATGCCCTCAGCATTGACCGTATTGATGTTGATGGCAATTATGAGCCTTCAAATTGCCGCTGGGCCACAGCGAAGGAGCAGCGGCACAACCGGCGAGACAATTAAACTCAACCAACGACAAGCCGTCCTTGCGTAGTGCGAGGGCGGCTTTATTATGCAAAAAAGCAGGTGGTGAGAGTATGGCGGCAAACACAACTGAACTGAAGGCGCGGCTTGTGTTTTGGAAGGATGCCCTCAAAAAGCTGCAGGAGGCATACCTCGCTTTGCTGGACGGCGGCGTAAAGTCGTATAAAATAGGAAATGAAGAATTGACACGGCTGGATTTAGTTTCACTCCAAACGCGGATTGATGAGGCGGAAAAGCGGGTTGATGAACTGGAAAATCTGCTGGAGGGTAGGAAACCGAGAAAGGCATATTCGGTTGTTCCGATGGATTGGTAAAAACCACTTGACTTTTGGTAGTATATAAGTTATGATATTTGTGCGACCAAAAGTGAGGTGATGAAAATGTCCCCAAGGACAGGTCGTCCGCCAAAGGGTGAGCAAACGAGGACACAAAAAATCACAATACGGATTTCAGACCAAGAGGCCCAGAAAATTCAAGAGTGTGCAGATAAAATGAATTCCACGCGGACAGACGCGATTGTGGCCGGTATTGACTTGCTCAAAGCGGATTTAGACAAAAAATAAGACAGCCCGCCACCCTCACAAAGTTACGGACTGCCTTATTTCACCAAACCAAGGAGGTTTGATAAAACCATTCTATCAGACCTTCCTTGGAATTTCAAGGAGGAATTACATATGGTGGAGGGCAAGAAAAATCTTCCCGGTGAAGCCGACATCCAGAAAATCAAGCGGTACATTGAGCGCACCCATATTCCCAAAAGGGTTTTGCAGTACAGAAATGCCAGTGTCAAAGACCTTCGGGCCATGATGGACTTTTCCGATTCGGTAGGCGTATCGGATGCGCTCATCCTGTCTTTCTACTATGGGCAGGCTATATGTTACCGCGCCGCAAAGGAGGAGTTCAGGCGTGGGAAGGTTAATTGACCTGACGGGCCAGCGGTGCGGACGGCTGGTCGTAGTAGAGCGAGTAAAAGATAACGATTGTGGCGAGGCGAAATGGTTATGCCGATGTGATTGTGGCAAAGAAACCGCTGTTTTGAGTGCAAATCTTCGCAGAGGACTAATTCAAAGCTGCGGTTGTTTCCACAGCGATTATGCGCGAGCGGCACATAAGACCCATGGAGGGTATAAATCTCGGTTATACAAGACTTGGTGTGGCATGAAAGGCCGCTGTTATAACCCAAATGACCCAAAGTTCAAAGACTATGGAGGGCGTGGCATTGTCATCTGCGCTGAATGGAAGGATGACTTTGCAGCCTTCCGCAACTGGGCCATGGCCCACGGCTACCAAGACGATTTGACCATTGATCGCATTGATGTTGACGGCAACTATGAACCGTCTAATTGCCGCTGGGCCACAGCAAAAGAGCAGGCTAACAACCGCAGACCCCGCAAACAGAAAAGCTGATACAACGAAACCGTCCCCGCAAAAACAGCGGGGGCGGTTTTCTTATGCAAAATTTAGGTGGTGAGAGCAATTTACAACCAAGATAAGCGGACAGGGCTGTATCTTCCTGATGACATTCGTCCTCAAGTGTCTGGGTATTCGGAGACTGGGGCCAGCCGCACCCGGAGAGCGTTTAAGGGGTTCAATGCGCACAGCGGTTCACCAAATGAAGACATAAATTGGAATAATTATACTCTGCGCCAGCGTGGGCGGATGCTGTATATGTCCAGCCCATTGGCTACCAGCGCAATCAATACCAATAGAACCAAGGCGGTAGGCATTGGCCTGACGCTGAAGCCGGCCATCGACCGGGAAACGCTGGGGCTCTCCCCGGAGGCGGCGGAGGAGTGGCAGCGGCACACAAAGGCGGAGTTCCTCCTCTGGGCCAAGCGGAAGGATGCCTGCGACGCCACCGGCATGAACAACTTCAACGCCATGCAGCAGCTGGCCCTGGTGTCCTGGCTGATGAGCGGGGATGTGCTCCCCCTGATCAAGCGCCGGCCCCCTGACCGCATCCGGCCATACTCCCTTCGGATACACCTGGTGGAGGCGGACAGGGTGCGAACGCCCATGGAGTACGGCGGCACGACCTTCCCCAGCATCACCAACGGGAAGAACCCCGACACGGGGAACCGCATCTTTGACGGTGTGGAGGTGGACGCCAGCGGCATGGTGGTGGCGTATTTCGTTCACAGCACCTACCCCTGGGAGGCGACTATGGCCGAGAACGAGTGGGTGCGGGTGGAGGCTTACGGCAAGAAGACCGGCCTTCCGAACATCCTCCACATCATGGGCAGTGAGCGGCCTGACCAATACCGGGGCGTGACCTATCTGGCCCAGGTGATGGAGCCCCTGCTCCAGCTGCGCCGGTACACCGACTCCGCGCTGATGATGGCCCTGGTGCAGTCCTTCTTCACGGCCTGGATCATCACGAAGTCCAACCCGGACGGTATCCCCTTCAACGAGACCGGCGACGGGGTGGTGGGCGTTCCCGGCTCCAACCCCTCGGAGGCTCTGCGGGGAGAGAACGAGTACGGCATGGGGGCCGGTACCATCAACGTGGTGCCGGAGGGGGAGGATGTCAAGTTCGGCAACCCCACCATGCCGGTGGCCAGCTTTGACACGTTCGTGAAGACCTTCTGCAAGCTGGTGGGCGCTGGCCTGGGCATCCCCTATGATGTGCTGGTGAAGGAGTACAACTCCAGCTATTCCGCCGCCCGCGCGGCCCTTCTGGACGCCTGGGAGGAATTTCGGATGCGGCGGACGTGGTTTGTGGACGATTTCTGCCAGCCGGTCTATGAGATATGGCTTTCCGAGGCTGTGGCCCGTGGGCGGATCATCGCTCCGGGCTTTTTTGATGACCCGCTCATCCGCGCGGCCTGGTGTTCGGCTCAGTGGATCGGCCCGGTGCAGGGCTCCCTCGATCCGCTGAAGGAGGCCAATGCCGCTGTGATTCAGATCCAGCACGCACTGAAGACACACGAGCAGGTCACCATGGAGGTGTCCGGCGGCGACTGGGACTCCAACGTGGAGCAGCTGGCGGCTGAGAATGAAAAGCTCACTGCCGCTGGGGGCGGCGGCCCGATCCAGT
>OFFE01000849.1_pt1 | contig 24326 bp, 26 predicted proteins | sample 1521371 | NCBI WGS metagenome assembly OFFE01 (sample SAMEA3504131, study PRJEB24116) | mouse gut metagenome | biome: mouse gut; feature: mouse-associated habitat; material: faeces | place: Denmark | collected 2011 | reverse complement strand
TTCGGACGGTAAGAGGAGGACGATGACAGACAACGCTGAAAGAGCATAGGGAAAAGTAAAAGACCGATGGGGGAAACCATCGGTCTTTTGAGGGGAGTATAAATAATTAATAAGGGGTTGTAAAGAGTTTCCTCTCTACAACAAATAGTATAATATAGGAAGAAACAAAAAGCAAGCAAAAAATTAAAAAAATCTTAAATGAATTACATAAAAATTTAAAATATGCACATAATAACTTCGAATCAAAAAGATTAGGAGGAATTGACATGGCTAAGAACTATAATTCATCTAACAAAAATGCGTCTAACCAGAATGCATCTAACCAGAACGCATCCAATAAGAATGCATCCAACCAGAATTCAACAAACAGGAACGCATCTGATTCTAATGCGTCCAGCCAGAATTCAACAAACAAGAATGCATCCAACACAAGCAACAATTACTAAGTTGGATTCAAGCGGGAGGGGATATGCCATGGCGGCATATCCCCTTTCGCGTGTTTTGTTGGATTTGAGGATTGACAAAGGAGAGTGGAAGCAAGTAAGATGGAGAGAGTAATTGTAAATGAGGTGCAGGGGAACAGATGAGAAAGATGGAATTGATTGCGCCGTGCCATTTTGGGCTTGAGGCGGTTTTGAAAAGAGAGATCATAGACCTGGGTTATGATATCGCGGAAGTGGAGGATGGGAGAGTCACGTTCTACGGGGATGAGGAGGCGCTGTGCCGCGCTAACATATTCTTGCGGACAGCGGAGCGGGTGCTGCTTAAGGTAGGAAGTTTCCGCGCGGTTACCTTCGAGGAATTGTTTGACAAGACGAAAGAACTGCCCTGGGAGGATTATATCCCGAAGGATGGGAAGTTCTGGGTGGCGAAGGCTGCATCGGTGAAAAGTAAGCTCTTCAGCCCGTCCGATATACAGTCCATCATGAAAAAAGCGATGGTAAAGAGGATGCAGGAGCGCTATCATGTAGAATGGTTTCCGGAGGACGGCGCAGCGTATCCGATACGGGTATTTTTGATGAAAGATATCGTGACGGTGGGGATAGACAGTTCGGGGATTTCTCTTCATAAGAGAGGATACCGGGAAATGTCGGGCGCGGCCCCCATTACAGAGACGCTTGCGGCGGCGCTTATCATGCTCACGCCATGGAGGGCAGACAGGATTTTGGTGGATCCCTTCTGCGGCAGCGGAACATTTCTTATAGAAGCGGCTATGATGGCGGCGAACATCGCTCCGGGCATGAACCGCTCATTCACGGCAGAGGACTGGGCGGGAGTTATCCCCAAAAAGTTCTGGTATGATGCTATAGATGAGGCAAATGACCTGGTAAATACAGAGATTAAGACGGATATACAAGGGTATGACGCAGACGGCTCTGTGCTTAAGATTGCACGGAAAAATGCGGAAGAGGCAGGAGTAGGGCAGCTGATACATTTTCAGGAGAGAACGGTGGCAGAATTGAGCCATCCGAAGAAGTACGGGTTTATCATAACGAATCCGCCTTACGGAGAGAGGCTGGAGGATAAAAGGAACCTGCCGCAGCTTTACCGGACGCTGGGGGAGAGATTTTGCCGTCTTGACGCATGGTCGGCATACGTGATTACTTCCTATGAAGATACGGAGAAATGCTTTGGGCGGAAAGCAGATAAAAACCGAAAGATATACAATGGCATGTTAAAGACGTACTATTATCAGTTTTTAGGTCCGAAACCGCCGAAAAAAGCAAAAGGAGAAAGATAATGGATAAGATAATATTTGCAACAGGCAATGAGCATAAGATGGCAGAAATCAAAATGATCCTTAAGGATGTCGGCATGCAGGTCCTTTCTCAGAGGGAGGCGGGGATTAAGGCGGATGTCGTGGAGGATGGCAGCACTTTTGAGGAAAATGCCCTGATTAAGGCGGAGGAGATTGCGAAAATAGCGAGAGAGAACCCGGAATTTCAGGATGCGGTAATATTGGCAGACGATTCGGGGCTGGAGATAGATTACCTGAACAAAGAGCCGGGTATCTATTCGGCAAGGTACATGGGAGAAGACACTTCCTATGAGATTAAGAACCGGGCGCTCCTTGACAGGCTTGCAGGAGTGCCGGACGAGAAACGCACGGCAAGGTTTGTCTGTGCGATTGCGGCTGCATTTCCGGATGGAACAAGCCAGATTGTGCGGGGTACTATGGAAGGGATTATCGGACATGAGATAGCAGGGAAAAATGGGTTCGGATATGATCCTATATTTTTCCTGCCGGAATATGGATGTACCAGCGCCGAGCTTTCTCCGGAGAAAAAGAACGAGCTGAGCCATCGGGGGGAAGGCTTGAGGAAGATGCGAGGGATTATTCGGGAACTGGAGTCAGGGAAACGGTAGAAGGATATGAGAGTTTTGATTGTCAGCGATACGCATGGTTCGCATCGCAATTTAGAAAAAGTAATCGAGAGAACGGAAGGCATTGACCTATTAATCCATCTGGGAGACACAGAAGGAAAAGAAGACTATATAGAGGCGCTTGCGGGATGCCAGTCCTACATTGTCAGCGGGAATAACGACTTTTTCTCGGACCTTCCGCGGGAAAAGGAGTTTATGCTGGAGGGGAAACGCGTGTTTATCACACACGGACACCCTTATTATGTCTCTATGGGGGAAGAACGGCTGAGGAAAGCTGCAAAGAAAAGAGGAGCTGATATTGCGATGTACGGGCATACGCATAAGCCGTCCTTATCGGTCGAAGACGGGGTGATGGTACTGAACCCGGGGAGCATAGCATATCCCCGCCAGGCAGGGAGGAAAGCGACCTATATGGTGATGGAGATAGAAGAGGGAAAAGACGCAGATGTCCGGCTAATGTACGTGTGATGGAGAGAAAACAAAAAAACAAAAAAGTACAAAAAAATGGTAAAAAATTAAAAATTTTTATTGACAAGATGGGAACCATCCTATATAATATGATTTGTGTCACGGGGAATTAAGTTGTAGACAATAAAATAACGGGGTGTGGCTCAGCTTGGCTAGAGCGCCTGGTTTGGGACCAGGAGGCCGCAGGTTCGAATCCTGTCACCCCGAGTACGCGGGTGTAGTTCAATGGTAGAACACTAGCCTTCCAAGCTAGATACGTGGGTTCGATTCCCATCACCCGCTTTTTTAAAGCCATAAGGCAAAAGTCTTTGGGCTTTAAGAAAGATAGTTCTAGTGAGCTAGTCTTATGAGTCTGTAGCTCAGCTGGATAGAGCAACGGCCTTCTAAGCCGTAGGTCGAGGGTTCGAATCCCCCCAGGCTCGTTAGAACCACACAATTGAATAAGGTGATACTTAGTTGGACAATGAATAGTTCGATAAGTAATATATATGGTGGGTATGGTGCAGTTGGTTAGCGCGCCAGATTGTGGTTCTGGATATCATGGGTTCGAGTCCCATTACCCACCCTTTTTTCTTTTATTGGGCTATCGCCAAGCGGTAAGGCACAGGACTTTGACTCCTGCATTCGTTGGTTCGAATCCAACTAGCCCAGGGTATGGGCGTGTAGCTCAGGTGGTAGAGCACTTGACTTTTAATCAAGTTGTCCGGGGTTCGAATCCCCGCACGCTCATTGCTTTATGGATATCCGAGGATTAATTTCCTCGGATATTTTTATTGAAACAAAATAGCTCATTGATTAAAATGGTTTATATAGACAGAGGCCGATTTGTGACAGGGAGGGTGCGGCATGGGAAAGATTATAGGAATTGATCTGGGAACGACAAACAGCCTTGCGGCGGTATGGGAAGAAGGTAAAAGCTGTCTTATCCCAAATTCTTTCGGGGAATATTTAACGCCGAGCGTGGTTAGTTTGGGAGAAGAGGGTATTGTGTATGTAGGGAAGACAGCGAAGGAGAGGCTTATATCCCATCCGGATAGGTCAGTGAGCCTTTTTAAGAGGTTTATGGGAACGGATAAAACATATAAGATTGGCGGGAAGAAATACCATCCGGAGGAGCTGTCTGCATTTGTGCTGAGACGGCTTAAGGAAGATGCGGAAAGGTATCTTGGGGAGCCGATAGAAGAGGCGGTAATCAGCGTTCCGGCCTATTTTAATGACATGGCGAGGAAGGCGACGAAAAATGCCGGAGAGCTGGCGGGGCTTAAGGTGGAAAGAATTATCAATGAGCCGTCAGCGGCGGCTTTAGCCTGCCGCGGCCAGGCACAGGAAGAAGATGAGACTTTTCTGGTATTTGACTTTGGCGGAGGAACGCTGGATGTATCTCTGGTGGATTGTTTTGATAACATTATTGAGATTATAGCGGTGAGCGGTGATAACCGCCTCGGGGGAAGCGACTTTGACGAGGAAATTGCCAGACAGTTTTGCAAAGAGAATGATCTGGATTTTGATTCCCTGTCTCCTCAGCGGCGGGGTGTCATCCTGGATAGCGCCTGCCGTGCAAAGTGCGTGCTGTCCGAAAAGAAAGATGTGACCATGCAAGTTACAGACGGGGAATTCAGAGGGCAGATGGAGCTTAACAATAAGAAACTGATTGAGATATCTATGCCATTGTTTCAGAGGATGTCAGTTCCTGTAAAGAAGGTGGTGAATGACGGCAAGAAAGACATGCTGGAAGTCTCAAAGACAGTGTTGGTGGGCGGCTCCTGCAAGATGCCGGCAGTAAAGCAATATCTGCGGCATTTGCTGTCTGAGTGCAGGATTCTGGCAATGAACCCGGATTACATGGTAGCATTAGGAGCGGGAACATATGCGGGTATCAAGGAGCGCAAGGAAGACATTAAGGATTTGCTGCTGACGGATATCTGCCCGTTTACGCTGGGAACGGGAATCTTTAATGAGAGGGATGCAAAACACTTGCTTATGAGCGCTATTATTGAGAGGAACAGCGTTCTTCCCTGCAGCCGGACAGAGAGATTTCAGACGGTTAAGGACTACCAGAAAAATGTGTCGGTTAATGTGTACCAGGGGGAGGAATATTATGCGGCTAATAATATACACCTCGGAACAATAATGATGGGCGTTCCGCTGGCTCCGAAAGGGAAAGAAACGATAACGGTATGCTATACTTATGATATAAACGGGATATTAATTGTGGACGTTACAGTGGACTCCACAGGGGAAAAAACGCGGCAGGTAATTACCACAGGAGCAGGCAGCATATCTCCTGAAGAGATGGAAAAACGCGTGAAAGAACTGGAGAAGATGAAACTAAGCCCGGCAGGCCAGGAGTCGAATCAGATGATTCTGGCATGGGGGGAACGCCTTTTTGCACAGACAACGGGAATGATCAGGGAGGAAGTCGGGAAACGGCTGGATTACTTCCAACATCTTTTATATGTGGAACAAGATGTGTATAAGGTTGAGAAATTTAAAAGCGGAATCAAAAAGTTTTTCCAGAATGTGGAGAATTATCTGGATGAAGCGGGGATAAGCTGGGAACCGGATGACGTAGATTCCTGGTATCAGGAAGAAGTCGAAGAGGAAGAAGAAACACAGGAGGAATGTGATATATGGTACGAGGGGCATTTGACACATTAGGCATTAAAGTCACAAAGGACAAAAAAGCAATAAAAAAGGCATATTCCGCACTTGTAAAACAATATCATCCAGAGGAACATCCAGAAGAGTGGTCGAGAATTCATGATGCGTTTCAGGAAGCTATGGAATATGCTCAGGGAACAGTGATGAGAGGCAGCGGTTTCAGCGGCAAACAGGAAGAAACTGAAACAGAATATAGAGAAGAAGAGCCTGAATATGAAGAAGATCTCCAGGAAGAGCCTGATACAGGGCACGGGGAGGATGTCAGGCCGGAAAGCGGCTACGGCGAGATGTTTGAAGACGCCCATGCAAAATGGATGGAAAAGAAGTCAGAAAAAGCCCATGCATTGGCAAAACGTCTGGACGAACTCATCAAGGCGCCTATGGCTGTTGCCATGAGCGAGTGGAAACATTTTTTTGCTATGGAGTTTCTTCCCGGGGTTGAGTCAGACGAACTTTTAATGCTTTTTGAGGCAGTTCAAGGGAATCATATTCCCGATAACGCGGCAAAGGTTATTGCCGCTACGATGATTAAGCGCAAGGAGATTTACCAAAACTCTATGGAGTTTAACAAGGCATCCCTGGCAAATGCCATTGTCAATTGCATATACCAGAAAGTACCGAAACTAGAAAAAAAAGCGGCACGCAGGAAGAAAGGGATAAAAGAGATCTTAAAAGAAATGCTTATGGGTGTGGCGATAGTAATCGTCGTCCTTGCGGCGTATATATTCATGACATCTGGAAAGAGTACTCAAAAGGCGGAAATGAAGGAGATGGCATTACGGCAGCTGAATGAAAAATACGGTAAAGAAGTGTATGCTGCAGAAGATATAGAGGTTGAAAGCTGTGATGTAAGCAGCACAGAGGTGGTTTCTTTTAAGATAACAGAGAAAGAGGGGTATGAAGCTGTCGCCTATGTGCTGGGAAAGAAAGGAGAAACGGAGAATCTTCTCTGTTTTGACCGGGTACAGTCCGGCGAGATCAGGCAGGCTCTTGAGGCGGATGTAAATGAGAGAACCGGGAGGACGGATGGGAAACTATACTGGAATTCTGCCGGCGGAAGCGGAGAATGCATAAAGGACGGGTATTTTCATGAGAAATATGAAGGCAGCGTCAGTGATTTTATGAATCGCGAGGCAAAGGCGCGGGAGACCGTAACAGGGTTGGATGCTGCAGTGGGCGGTAATTTCGATGCGAAGAACGGGAAAGCTGACTACTACCTTCCCCATAAGGACATAAAGACGATAAAACAGAGGATTGAGATTAGGGAAGATAAGGAAGATGAAGAGTTTACTGCATCGCTGGGCCAATGTGCGGCCGATTATGAAATGCAGATATGCGGCATTGTGCTGCCGGGAAAACTTTTTGAGGAGAGGATGAAACAGGGCAATTGGGAAGAAGGAGGCATTGTGGTAAAGAGCACGATTTACCAGCTGGGGATGTACCCGCCTATATCTCCCGCCCTGATGACTGGATGGTACGTGTGCCTTCCTCCTTATGGACAGGAATATTTGGAAGTGGAAAATGGAATGTATTCCGGAAAACTTGTTGATATGGCCGAAGGGGTCTGGGGTATTGAGAATCGGTTACGCAGCCGTGAAGGAATGCCGGGCGGGATAGATATGCCGGAGATGCCCGAGGGGATTGAGTTTGATTATTCCGATTTGTCAGGAGAAACAGATCTGACAGGGCGCCTTAAGGTGGTAAAGGCGCCGGAATCTCTGGGAATATCGGAGGCAAAAGGGCAGAAGTCAGTAAGTTTTAGTATGACAGGCATAAAAGAGCTAAGGGATGACTACTGCCTGATCATTGATAAAGAGGCGTATGGAATACCTGATTCTGGATATCAGGTAATGGTTACAGAGTATCGTGACGGAAACGAGGAGACAAGGGAACAACCCCCTGTATATTATGGAGAGCTGAGGGGCGATATCGGATATAATGACTCATTGGATGGAGAAGGGTACCTATTTACCGGATATCCGAATATCAGCGAGGGAGAGAAGACCCCGGTGCTTACAGTCATCTTCTGATGAAAACGGCTGTCTGTAATTCTGGTAAATGGGAATGCTAATAAAAAGAGACTTTTAATGGAGGGATGTTATGGAGCTGACAAAAGAAAATATAAGAAAACTTCGCGGCCTGATTCTGTTTACGGCGGTTGTCGTCGTATGCTTATGGAAGTATGAGGCATCGCTTGAAATATTATCCTTTGTGTGGGGAGTGATCTTCCCATTCATTCTGGGCGGGGCAATTGCATTTGTGCTGAATGTTCCAATGAATTTTGTACAGAGAAACCTGTTTCCGGAGGAACGCCTGGAAAAGAGCAAAACAATGAAAAAGCTGGCGCGGCCTGTCAGCATGCTGATTGTCCTGTTCTCTGTCATCGCGGTGATCGGGCTTGTAATGTTTGTACTTATCCCACAGCTGGGGAATACTTTTTCCAACCTGGGGAGGAACATCCAGGCATTTATTCCGCAGGTGCAGCAGTGGGCTCAAATGATCTTCCATGGCAATAAGGAGATTATGGAGGCTATCAATAATATTGAATTTGACTGGAATAAAATCATGGATACCGGACTTGATTTTTTCAGGAACGGCGCAGGGAATGTACTTGATTCGACGATATCAGCGGCAAAAAGCATTATAAACGGTCTTGCTACGTTTTTTATAGCGTTTGCATTTTCTATCTACATTCTGATACAAAAAGAAAAACTGCGGAGGCAGTCTAAAAAAGTATTGTTTGCATTTGTCCGCCGGGGAAGGGCGGAGGCAGCATTGGAGGTACTTACGCTGACGTATCAGACGTTCTCGCATTTTCTTACCGGTCAATGCATGGAGGCGCTGATCCTTGGGGGCATGTTCATGGTTTCCATGGCGGTATTAAGGCTGCCCTATGCGCTGCTTATCGGAATTGTAATTGCATTTACAGCGCTGATACCGATTTTTGGGGCATTTATCGGCTGCGTTGTAGGGGCGTTCCTGATATTTATGGTTGACCCGTTGAAAGCATTGATTTTTGTCGTTCTGTTCCTGGTGCTGCAACAGATAGAGGGAAACCTTATCTACCCCCATGTTGTGGGGAATTCTGTAGGCCTCCCGTCAATCTGGGTGCTGGCAGCAGTCAGCGTAGGAGGACGCCTTATGGGAGTTGTGGGGATGCTGATATTTATCCCGATAGTGTCTGTACTGTATGCGCTGTTCCGGGAAGTAGTTTATTTAAAACTTAAGAAACGGAAGATTGCTCCGGAGGAAATTGAATAAATATTTTAACAAAAAGAGGATAGACGGCTTAGCCATCTATCCTCAAAAATTTTATGAGGCGTTATATATTAGCCAAAGTATCTCTTAAGAAGACCCTCAAATGCCTTGCCGTGTCTAGCCTCGTCTCTTGCCATCTCATGAACTGTGTCATGGATTGCGTCAAGATTAGCAGCTTTTGCTCTCTTAGCAAGGTCAAACTTTCCTGCTGTAGCGCCGTTCTCAGCTGCAACTCTCATTTCAAGGTTTTTCTTTGTGCTGTCTGTTACGACTTCGCCTAAAAGCTCTGCGAACTTCGCAGCGTGCTCAGCCTCTTCATAAGCAGCTTTCTCCCAGTATAATCCAATCTCCGGATATCCCTCTCTGTGAGCAACTCTTGCCATAGCAAGGTACATTCCTACTTCAGAGCACTCTCCGTTAAAGTTAGCTCTTAAATCTTCAATAATATCTTCGCTAACGCCCTGAGCTACCCCTACAACATGCTCAGCCGCCCAGCTTAAGCCTTCTGACTGCTCTGTGAACTTGTCCGCGCCAACGCCGCACTGTGGACATTTCTCTGGTGCTGAATCTCCTTCATGAACATAACCGCAAACGCTGCATACAAATTTTTTCATAATTTTAAATCTCCTTTTTTATTGAATATAATTTTTAATATCAGTAATAGTTACTAATATCAAGATAACATAGTTGTGACTGATTGTCAATCGTTAAATTAATTTTTTTTCAGGCAGTGAGGACATGTTCCGGTAAAAGTAATGGAATGGGAGTCTATCTGCCCGTCATAATGCTCGTTAGCGAGACAATTGATCTTAAGCCGGTGCTCCAAAGGCAGCTCCAGGTCAAAGACATTACCGCAGCAGGTACATGTCACATGGTAATGCGGATCCGTGCGCCCGTCGAAACGGTCTCCCCCGTTTGGGGTGGTAATCTTTAATGCCTCGCCCATATCTGCCAGGAGGTTGAGATTGCGGTATACGGTTCCCAGGCTGATATTGGGAAATTCGTTTCTTACATGAAGATATACGGTGTCGGCAGTCGGATGCTCATTCGTATGAATAAGATATTCTCTGATAGAGGCACGCTGCCTGCTGTATTTTAATGTAGCCATACATGCAACCCTTTCAAATGATAATAATAACAGTTATTAAAATTAGTATAAAGCGAAAAAATATATTTGTCAACGATAAGTTTTATGATGTAACAATTTGTAACAAATAGAAGAGAAAAATATAGAGAATAACTGGATAAATTGGAATAATATGTCGATGAAAACTTGTGTTTTACGCTTGACATCGGTAAATTGCATGATATAATTATGTTCGTAACGCATGTAACAATTCTGTAACAATTACAAAAGATAAGAAAACATAAGGAGGTTATTTATGTATTCAAATCTTAGAAAGGGATTGTTCTTAGTTACTTTTTCAGGGGCTGCCATGATGTGTCCGATTACGGCGCACGGGGCGGATACACAAGATAAAGAGCCGCGTATAGGAATCGAGGAGGTACTTGACAGCTGCATTGCGTCAGAAAAAGATATCACGATAGAGAATTATCTGGTGCCTGGAAAAAAGGGTAAGTATTTAGATATGGCATTTGCCGATGTGGAGACGTTTCTTTATATAAGAAGCGAGCCGACAACGAGGTGCGACTGGGTAGGAAAACTATACCCGAATGATGCGGCTCAGATCATGGGGCCGGTGGGAGAATGGACGAAAGTCCGGTCTGGAAAAGTGACCGGATATGTATATTCGAAATATATTACTGTAGGAAAAAAAGCTGAGGAAACAGCGCAGGAAATTATAAAAAAAAGTAAAGAGAAGAAATCCGAAAAAAAGGAACCTGAAAAAGAAAAGCCTGAAAAAGAGAGTTTAGCATCAAATGAACCTGCGGCGGAAACTGCCGGGGCAGATGCGGCTGAGAACGAGCTGGAGCAGTTCTTTGAGTTTGCAGAGTCAAAAGAGGATGAAGAAAAGCGGCTTGAAAAAGAAGCTGAAGAAAAGAAAAAGAAGGAAGAGGAAGAGGCAAAAGAGAAGGCTGGATCAGGACAAGCTGTTGTGGATTACGCATGCCAGTTTATTGGAAATCCGTATGTGTGGGGAGGAACAAGCCTGACAAACGGTGCGGACTGCTCAGGATTTGTGCAGTCGGTGTATAAACATTTCGGCGTAAACCTTCCAAGGACGTCCGGGGCAATGAGGGGATCCGGAAAGGGAGTGAGCTACAGCGACGCCATTCCGGGAGACATTGTTTGTTACAGCGGTCACGTAGGCATCTATATGGGAAACGGTAAAATTGTGAACGCAATTAACAGTTCAAAAGGCATCGGGGTATTGTCCGCCACTTATGCCAACATTGTCACGGTAAGAAGAGTTTTATAAAAAAATATATTTTAACGGCTGCCCCGCCAGCCAGTCTGCCGGGATTTTCATGTGCAAAAAAGCAGATATACAAATTGTACAAAAGTGTAAAAAAATGTAAAAATAGGAAGTGGAGACTTATCCAAGTTATCCACACTGAAATCCTTAAAAAAGGTGGAAAAATAGATGCTTTATGGAATTTATCCACATTATCCACATAAAAATGCAGTAATATGGTGGATTATTTAATGCTAAAAAAAGAACGAGTGTTTTGTGTAGTTATCATAAAAATGTGTTTTGGATGGGAAAAATGAAAAAAATCATTGACTTTTGAGTAGTCGAATATTAAGAATAAATTGTGTGAAAATGTTTACACAATGGATAAAAGCAGATATAATGAATAATACTGAACTACAAAGGAGGTGTCATGCATGGCATATGTTTCTAAAGATATGACTTTTGGAGAGCTGCTCGGAACATATTATGAAAAGTGTCCAAAGATCGTGGAAGACCTTATGGAAGCAGGTATGGGCTGTATAGGATGTCCTCACTCCCAGATGGAATCTATTGAGCAGGGAGCGATGGGACATGGGGTGGATCCGGATTTACTCGTTGCAAAACTCAATGCTACACTTACGGCGGCATTAGGCGAATAAGAAAAAATGTTTCGGAAATCTGGTTTTCCGAAACATTTTTTATTTCCTGATTAAATTGTCGCCAGCTGCTGCATGGCATTGTTGGAGATGAGCAATTCACAATGTTCTTCAAGGAAGGCAAGGCTGGCGCCGGAAGATCTCTCCAGGGTACCAAACTCTGTGAGCATGTTGCAGACCCGGTTAAAGTCATTGACGGAATGCTCATTCTGCATAACAGCAAGAAAATATAAGTTTTCTGTATTGTCTTTGTAAAGAGAGTTAAAATCAAGGTACGTATTGCCGATCATCTGCGATGCTTGCAGAAGATGATCCATAGTTGCAAATGAAAACAGCCGGACATTTACCGTGTTGTCATCTTTTTTTTGCTGCTCGTCTGTTGCCTGCTTTACTTCCTCAATTTTTTCTTTCACCTTTCCAAGAAGGTCTAACAGAGTTTCGGCGCCTTCGAGCTTATCAGCGCTTTCATGCTCGCTTGGCCCCATATCTCCCGAAGGGGAAGGTGCGAACTTTGAAAACCTGGTATCCAGCTCATCTGGATCCTCTACTTTGGTAATTATCAGCACAATTGAATCGGAAGACGCAGGAATTGCCTCGATCATCAAGGGGATATCATCTGCCTCAAAACCGAATTCGTAAGCTGCCTGTTGCATCATGTCATGGAAAAGTGATCTAGCCTTTTCAGTACCGTATGCCAATTCGCTCAGGTGCAGCTGGCGTTCGGCCAAATCGGCGCGTGTGAGAGTGCAGCGTATTTGATTGTTGTTAATCTTCTCAATTTTCATATCTATCACTTCCTTCCTAGTTTAGTATAGCATAGGGAATATGGAATGTTCAATAAAATTAATATAAAATAAAAAAGTACTTGCGTTTCAAAATCCTTTCCGATATAATAACGATACCAGAAAATAGTTTTCCCTGATAACTGCGTTCCTAGAACAAAGGAGGGAGACTTTTACGAATTTACTTTTTCTCAATGTAAAATCTTAATGAATTATCAATTTAACAATCAGCAGTAACAAAAAGTCATTTTAAGTAATCAAACGTGTCATTTCGACACAAGTATCACAAATTAGCAACAATACAAAAACATTTAACAGGACAATGCGGAACTATTTATTCTGGAAATATAGTACATTAGAAAATGTATCACAGCACTTTTCTTCTGGCTTTATTATATGCAGGAACGGACGCGGTTATCATTGCAGCAGCATTGAGAAGGAGGAAAATATGAGTGGGTACGAGAAACAGGATGTTCGGGAACTCTTTGCGGAGCTGACAGGTTATGAGAAGAAAGGAGTTGGAATTTCACTGAACGGACTGGCGGCAAGCCCCATGCAGGTCGTGCAGGCGCATGTCCTTCGGGATAACGTAATTTTTATGCGCGACTATGTCATGAATGAAAAGGGTGATATCAAGGAGCTGTGCTTTACCGACGTGGAAGAGTAAAAAGAGTGTAAAGACCCCTCGGAGTATGCTAAAAATATGTTTATAAGAAAAATGTCGAAATAATTAATGACGTAGGACGCAATAGTTGTTATAATAGGTTCGAACAGGAGGTGCAGCATGGAAGATAATGAGAAAATAGGCCGCACAAATTCGAACAAGCCGACGCCGGGCAATTTTGGGAATCCGAAACCGTCACAGGATCCGGCATCCAGAAGAAGGGTGTCCGGGCAGAGACCTGTCAGGAGAGTATCTGAACCGGAAAGCGGAAAGAGAGTTTCGCAGGACGGTGAAGAGACAGTAAGGAGAAGAATGCCGGGCAATACCGGAGCGCTGCCCAGAAGAAGAATGACGGAGGGTGACGGGCTGACACCGAGGCGCAGGGTTTCAGAGGAGACCGGGCCGGTGCCAAGGCGCAGGATGCCGGAGAAGACCGGATCAGTGCCAAGACGCAGGAGCTCGGATGAACCTGGATCAGCGCCAAGACGCAGGAAAATAGAGGAGACCGGACCGATGCCGAGACGCAGGAGTTTGGATGAGTCTGAGCGTCCTGCAAGAAACAGGCGGCGCCGTCCTTCAGGTCCAAGAAGGCCGGTCAGCAGGCAGCAGGCGAAAAGAAGAAGGAAAAGAATGCTCATATTAAAAGTAAGTCTTTTTATTATACTGGTAATTGCAGCAGTGGCGGGTGCGTTTTTGTGGAAGAAATACAGTCCTTCCAAGGAAAAGGCAGATTTGAAAAAATATTATGGAATAGAACAGAAAGGCCAGCTTGCGATTATAGTAAATAATGAGATACTTGAACCGCACGGAATGATTTCAGAAAGCAAAGCCTATGTGCAGTATGAGACAGTAAGAGACTATATCAGCAACCGCTTTTACTGGGATCCCAATGAGAGCAAGCTCCTTTACACGCTGCCAAAAGATATTGTGTCTGTCGAAGTTGGCAGTAAAGACTATATGGTGTCAAATGATAAGAACAATGAAGACTATGTCATCTTAAAAACAGAAGGCAGCACAGCATATATAGCACTTGATTTCATTCAGAAGTATGTAAATATCGACTATGAAGTCTATGATGATCCGGGAAGAGTATCAATTACGACCGAATGGGGAGAAAAAAGTATTGCAGCGGTGAAAAAAGACGCAAAAGTCCGTTACCGCGGCGGAGTAAAAAGCCCTATTTTGACAGAGATTGAGAAAAAGGACGAGGTATTTGTTCTTGAGGAAGAAGAGAACTGGGAGAAAGTCCGGACAAAAGACGGATACATCGGTTACGTGCAAAAGAGTGCGCTGAAGAAGACAGAGAAGAAGAAAATCACCAGGGAGTTTGATGAACCGGAATATACGAGTATATCCGAGGACCACACGATTAACCTGGTATGGCACAACGTGACCAATCGGGAAGCGAATAATAATGTGCTTGATAAGATAGCAGAGACAAAGGGTCTTACGACTATTGCGCCCACCTGGTATCATGTGAAGAATACGGATGGTGATCTGGAATCGATCTCTTCTTCAGATTATGTAGAGAAAGCACGACAGCTCAAGGTAGATGTGTGGGCGACGGTGAGAGATTTTGACGGCGGGATTAATTCCCAGAAAGAGACGTATGAGCTGTTAAGCTCCACGTCCAAGCGCGAAAAACTCATCAATCAATTAATGGCAGATGCTTTGCAGACAAATATTGCGGGTATCAATGTAGATTTTGAAAAAGTTTCAGAAGAATGCGGCGAGCACTATATACAGTTTATCCGTGAACTGTCAATAAAGTGCCGCCAGAGCGCATTGGTACTGTCGGTGGACAATTATGTGCCGAAGGATTACAACAAGCAATATAACCGTAAGGAACAGGGAGTGTTTGCTGATTATGTAATTATCATGGGATACGACGAACACTTCGGAGGTTCTCCGGTGGCAGGTTCCGTGGCTTCGTATAACTTCGTCAAAGAAGGTATTGAGGAAACGCTTAAAGAAGTGCCGGCTGAGAAAGTTATCAATGGAATTCCGTTCTTTACCAGGCTGTGGCGTGAAAAACCGAAAACGCAGGAGCAGCTGGCGAAAGACAAGGGAACGGAAGCCGAGCAGTATTCAACGGAAGTAAAGAGCGAGTCCTATGGAATGGCAAGGGCAAAGGAAAAGGTTTCGGAGGCCGGGGCAGAGATTACCTGGGATGAGGAAACACAGCAGAACTTTGCGACGTGGACAGACGGCGATACCACTTATAAGATCTGGCTTGAAGATGTAAAGTCCCTGGAGCCTAAGCTTAAGCTCATGAAGGAGTACAAGCTTGCAGGCAGCGCCGCATGGGCGCTGGGCCAGGAGACTTCGGACGTCTGGCCTTTGATTCAGCAGTATGTAAATTAAATATAAAATACCTCCATCAGTCATATATTGAACTAACATAGACTGTATGGAGGTATTTTTTTTGCGTAAGAAAATAGAATTGGCGGTATTGATTCTTGCTGTTTTAGGGCTGGCTGTCCTGAATCAGAACCTGACGCGCCAGGTAGCATCAGATAAGATTTCCGTGAGGAAAAATACGGTGGTGATCGATGCGGGGCACGGGGGTTCAGATCCTGGAAAAGTAGGTGTCGGAGATGTCATTGAAAAGGAGATTAATCTTGAGATTGCCAAAAAGACAGGAGCTCTGCTGAAAAAGAAAAAAGTAGAAGTCATCATGACGAGAGAGGAAGACAGAATGATGATGCCGGAAGACAGTTCCGCATCAAAGGCGGCAGATATGAAGAAAAGGGTGGAGCTTATCAATAAGGAGACTCCGCAGATTGCAGTCAGCATCCACCAGAACAGCTATCAGGATCCCTCTGTCCGCGGAGCGCAGGTATTCTATTATTCCGGATCAAAGGAAGGGGAAGAGGCGGCGGGGATCATGCAGAATGCGCTGCTTTCCCTTGACGCAGGGAATACAAGGCAGCCAAAAGCAAATGATACATATTATCTGCTAAGGCGTACGCAAGTTCCGACGATTATTGTTGAGTGCGGATTCCTCTCAAATCCGGAGGAGGCGGCAAATCTGAGCCTTGAAGAATATCAGGATAAAGTCGCCGAGGCAATCTGCCAGGGAATCCTCGAATTTATCCGCCAGGGAAAATCAGAGACATCTTAGCTTGTAGGAGCTTTCAGAGTGTAGTATAATAAATGCATGAAGACACGGATAAAGAAGATAACAAATGTTAAACTTGATAATGATGCCGTCAGGGAGGCAGGAAAGATATTAAAGGAAGGCGGCCTTGTGGCGTTTCCGACGGAAACGGTATATGGGCTGGGCGCGGATGCGCTGAACGCCAGGGCGGCAGAAAAGATTTATGCCGCAAAGGGAAGGCCTTCTGATAATCCGCTGATTATCCATATCGCGCATATGGATGCCCTTGGCAGAATTGTTTCCGATATCCCGGAACAGGCCCATGCTCTTGCAGGCGCGTTCTGGCCGGGTCCCATTACCATGATTTTTAATAAAGCGGAATGTGTGCCGTACGGAACGACAGGGGGGCTTGATACTGTTGCCGTGCGGATGCCGGATCATGAGACGGCAAGGGCGGTAATTGACGCAGGAGGCGGTTATATCGCGGCGCCAAGCGCGAATACTTCCGGCAGGCCAAGCCCAACTATGGCAGAGCATGTCAGGGAGGATCTTGAGGGGAAGATAGACATGATTGTGGACGGAGGACCGGTAGAGATCGGCGTGGAATCTACGATTCTTGACCTCACTGTCACGCCGCCCATGATATTGCGTCCGGGAGCGGTGACAAAAGAGATGCTGGAAGGGATTTTGGGAGAAGTGGCAGAAGATAAAGCGCTGCTCGGCGCTGACAGCAAGGAAGCTCCTAAAGCGCCGGGGATGAAATATCGGCATTATGCGCCTAAAGCGAAACTTAGCGTTGTAGAAGGGCAGACGGAACAGGTAATCAGGGAAATCAACCGGCTTTCGCGCGAAAAGGAAGAAGAGGGCAGCAGGGTCGGCATTATTGGTACAGAGGAGACAGTGGGGAGATATGACTGCGGGCTTGTGAAATGCATCGGCACAAGGCAGGATGAGGCGACGGTCGCCAGCCGACTTTATGCAATACTGCGGGAATTCGACGGGGAGGACGTGGAATACATTTTCAGCGAGTCTTTCTCAGGAGACGGGATCGGCAGCGCGGTCATGAACAGGCTTTTGAAGGCGGCAGGTCACCATGTCATACATACATAACGCCGGCTTTTTGAAGGCGTGGAATAAAGGAGGAAAATTACATGTCAAAAGTACACATTATGGAACATCCGCTGATACAGCACAAGATTACGTATATCAGAAGAGAGGAGACGGGATCTAAAGAGTTTCGGGAGATTGTGAGCGAGATTGCGGCGCTTATGTGTTATGAGGCAACCAGGAACCTGAAACTTAAAGATGTAAGGATAAAGACGCCCATCTGTGAGATGACAGGAAAGGAACTTAGCGGAAAGAAAATGGCCATTGTTCCGATCCTGCGTGCGGGCTTAGGGATGGTTGATGGGATGTTACGTATGATTCCGGCGGCAAAGGTAGGGCATATCGGCCTTTACCGAAATCCGGAGACATATGAGCCGGTAGAATATTACTGCAAATTGCCGGCAGACTGCAGTGAGAGGGAAGTATTTGTAGTCGATCCCATGCTTGCAACGGGGGGATCCAGCGTGGCTGCAATACAGCTTTTAAAAGAAAAAGGAGTAAAGAATATCCGGTTCTTGTGCATCGTTGCGGCGCCGGAGGGCATTGAACGAATGAAGGCAGAGCATCCGGATGTGGATCTGTACGTCGGAGTGCTGGATGAGGGGCTTAATGAGCATAAATATATTGTCCCGGGGCTTGGAGATGCGGGAGACCGTATCTTTGGAACAAAATAATGGGAGGAGAGCTTATGGAAGGCAAAAGGTTAGATTATATCAGCTGGGATGAGTATTTCATGGGCGTCGCGCTGCTTTCAGGGATGCGATCAAAAGATCCGAATACGCAGGTCGGATGCTGCATTGTGAGCCAGGACAACAAGATATTATCTATGGGTTATAACGGCCTGCCTATGGGATGCTCGGATGATAATTTTCCCTGGGCGAGAAAGGGAGAAGATCCGTTAGAGATGAAGTACGTCTATACAGTACACAGCGAGCTGAACGCAATCTTAAATTACAGGGGCGGGAGCCTGGAAGGAGCAAAACTGTACGTATCGCTGTTTCCGTGCAATGAGTGCGCTAAGGCAATCATCCAGAGCGGAATCAAAGAAGTAATCTACGGCTCCAACAAATACGAGGATACCCCTTCCGTAAAAGCATCGATGCGGATGTTCGATGCTGCCGGGGTGAATTACCATGAATATCATAAGACAAACCGGAAGATAAGCATTGATTTGTAAGATGGATTGTCATATTGCGTGGATGCACGGAATATACTGGAACAAAAGAAAAGCGGGGGAGAGTTTCGTTTGGAGCAGAAAACTTCTTATATCGTCCAGTTTTTAATTCGTGCAGTAGTGGGAATGGCTTTGATTTTCTTTATCAATCAGTTTCTTGCCTCAAGAGGCGTTTCGCAGCAGGTGGGGCTGAACCCCGTTACCTTCACGGCATCAGGAGTTTTTGGAACGCCGGGAGTAGCACTTTTATACGGTATAGCGTTCTATACTGGGGGCATCTGAAAGTCGGGCTGATATGCAATGCTGCAGTAATAGCCGTCAGGAGCAGGAATGGGGCTGATATGCCAGGAAGAGTAATCTTTCTGGCTTTTTTTTATGCAGAATCCGTTGTCCAGCCCGGATACAAGAAAAGATCCAGGGGAGATGGAAAGCCCGTCGCCAAGCCCTTTAAGGAAAGCTTCCCGGACGGTCCATCTGCGAAATATAAATTCCTGACGGGCATCTTCCGGCATATTTTGAAATTGTGCATATTCATCGGGGTGAAAAAAACGCCGCACAAGGGATTCTGCGCGAAGGTTCTTTCGTACTTTTTCAATGTCGATGCCAATAGGGGCGGCGGAAGAAAAGGCTATGGCGATGTAACTGCCGGAATGAGAAAGATTAAAATGTATATCCGGCCGGAAGCCGGAAATAGTTCCGGAGGGAGAAAAAAGGTAAGGCTTTCCGTGAGAGCCGGTTTTAAAAGATAATATTTCCGGAGCACAATTCAAATAAGAGCTTAGGGCACGGCGCAGCAGAGTCTTCCCGGCAAAAAAAGCTAGTCTGTCCGTTTCCTGACGGAGGGCGCGTCCTCTTTCCTGCTCAGCATCTGGGAGAACCGAAAGTTCCCGCGGGGAAAAAGAAAGAGCATCCCATTGGGCGATGCAGACGTCGATTGTATCTGGGCCGGGACGCATGATATGGCCTTCCAGTAACTGTTCTGCGGATAAATAATTAAATTTCATAGGCATTCCTTTCCGAAAACTGATTGCAATATGAAATGAACGGTTGGCTTAACATTATGATATAAGACTCTTTTAGCCCGCGTCAAGAAAAAATACCTGAAAAAATTATTTATGAAATTTATCATCAAAAATTGGTTAGTATTCACAAAGATTTGTCTTTTTGAAAAAAAGGGTGGACAGAACGGAAAGGACAGTCTATAATCGGTCTCACAAGTTCAATTGAGGACTTGTATCTGATTGTTATTCTATTGATAGTTTCAAATTCATTCGGAGAATTCAAACCATTTCGGTGACAATTCACAGGAAAAAGCAAGTATTGTAAAGCAGAGAGAGCGGAGGTGGCAGTATGTGAAAAACAAGAATCTTATAGTGTGCGATACAGAAGAAGAGTATGCAAAAGCATTGGCGGAATTTTTTATGCAGAAGAAGGAATTTCGGTTTCAGGTTCATGTGTGCAGCAGCCTGGAGCATGCGAATTCCCTGGGAAGGACTTTCCAGGCAGACATTCTGGTATCGGCGGCAGAGCATGTGAAAAAGATGCAGGAAAAATTGCAGGCGAAAAGGGTATTCGTGCTGGGAACTGGCAAAGGGGCAGAGTCTCTTGGGTATCCGGTACTTTATAAGTATCAGTCCGGCGAGGCGCTCTTGCGGGAAATCATTCAGAAATGCTCAGATCTGTTTGAGGAAGAAGAGATGCCGCGGAACATGGCGGGAGCAGGAAAAAGAAAGATAATCGGGGTGTTTTCTCCCGTGCACCGGATTGGAAAGACGGAATATGCTCTTAGCCTTGGTGAAAAGATGGCGGAGTCAGAAAACGTATTATATCTCAACCTGGAAATATTTTCAGGGGCCGGGGAGCGCTTTGGAGGAAATGCCCAGACCCTTACGGATGTCTTATATTATGCCCGGCAGGAAAAAGGGAATGTGGGACTGATGCTTACGACGCTGGTCTGCCACAGGGGCAATCTGGATTATATACAGCCGATGCCGGTTTCGGAAGATGTAAAAGAGGTAAGCGGCACAGAGTGGGCAGGGCTGTTTCGTAAGATATTGGAGCAGAGCATTTATGAAACGCTGATTCTGGATATTGATGAAGGGCTCCCGGGATTATATCACATATTGAAATGCTGTACCGAAATACATATGCCTGTAGCGGAGGACAGATATTCTCAGGCAAAACTGCGTCAGTTTGAACATGAGGCAAGCCTTTTAGGGCATGAGGACGTGCTGAAAAAGATTTTCCGCAAAGGAGGAATGGCATGATAGATGTGCAGCAGCTGCATGAGAGGATCCTGGAAGAACTGGATATGACAAGGGAGGTAGAGGATGAAGAATTAACACAGATCATACACCGGGTGCTGAGAGAAGCCGGGGAGAGGGAATATATTTCCCTGGGCGAGAGGACATCATTTGGCATAGAGCTGTTCAATGCTTTCCGCAAGCTGGATCTTTTGCAGGAGTTTGTGGAGGATGAGGACATTACAGAGATTATGATCAACGGCACGCATAACATTTTTTACGAGAAGAAAGGGAGGCTGTATCAGTCGGAGAAACGTTTTCTGTCAAAGGAGAAACTTGAAGATGTCATTCAGCAGATTGTAGCAGGCTCAAACAGGATCGTAAATGAGGCATCGCCCATTGTGGATGCAAGGCTGCCTGACGGGTCGCGTGTGAATGTGATTCTCGCGCCGGTGGCGCTGAACGGCCCTATAGTAACAATTCGAAAATTTCCAAAGGAATCTATTACGATGGCACGGCTTATCGAATGGAATTCAGTCAATGAGGAAGTCGCAGCGTTTTTATCGACGCTTGTGATATCAGGATACAATATCTTTATAAGCGGCGGAACCGGATCTGGAAAGACAACGTTCCTGAACGCGCTGTCACGGTATATTCCCGAAGACGAGAGAATCATAACGATAGAGGATAATGCGGAATTAAAGATAGAAGGAATCTCCAATCTGGTAAGCCTGGAGGCAAGGAATGCCAATTCAGAAGGCTCCGGGGAGATTACAATCCGGGATCTGATCAAGTCAGCGCTCCGTATGAGGCCGACCCGCATCATTGTTGGGGAGGTGCGCTCCGCTGAGGCGCTGGATATGCTGCAGGCTTTAAACACAGGCCATGACGGCAGCTTAAGCACCGGACACGCTAACAGTCCGAAAGATATGCTGAGCCGTTTGGAGACGATGGTGCTTATGGGAATGGATCTTCCGCTCCCGGCAATCCGTAGGCAGATTGCATCGGGCATCGACATCCTCGTGCATCTCGGGAGGCTGAGGGATAAAAGCAGAAAAGTGTTGGAAGTGACGGAAGTTACAGGATATCAGGATGGGGAGATCTTGCTGCAGCCAATCTATATTTTTGAAGAAACAGGAGAAAAGGATGGAAAGATTCAGGGAATTTGGAAAAAGGCTCATGAGCTTTCGCACACGGGAAAGTTACTGGCAGCAGGCTGTAAAACCGGGGAAAAAGATACAGATGTGCAGCGTATCTGCCGGGGTGACGTTTGTGACGGCATGGCTGTATTACCGCTCCGGGTGGGCGGCGGTCGTTCTCCTGCCGATGGGAGCGTTCTATTACCGCAGCTTGGAGAAGGAGTGCATGGAGAAGAGGAAAAGCGAATTTCTCGTGCAGTTTAAGGAAGGGATACAGAGCATGGCAGCGTCGCTGCGCGCCGGATATTCCGTGGAAAATGCTGTGAAGGAAACTTACAGGGAACTGCTCCGCATGTACGAGGAGGAAGAGATGATATGCAAAGAATTTGCATATATGGTACAGCAGATCCGTCTTCGGATACCGGCAGAAGAAGTCTTTGAAGAGCTTGCAGGAAGAGTCCGGCTGGAGGATGTCCGCAGCTTTGCGAACGTATTTGCAGCGGCAAAGAGAAACGGCGGCGATATGATGGAGATTATAAAAAATACTGCAAACAAGATAGGAGATAAGATTGATGTAAAACGGGAGATTGATACGATGCTTGCGGCAAAGCGGTATGAGTTTCGGGTAATGTCGGTAATCCCGTATGCGATCATCGCATACATGACGCTCAGTTTCCCGGAGTTCATGGGATGCCTTTACGGCAATGTAATTGGAATGGGGGTGATGAGCGTATGCCTTGGAATCTATATGGCCGCCTACGCACTTGGTGCGGGGATGGTAGAAATCGAGGTGTGATGCTGGCAGCAGTTCTTGCTACCTTTTGTTTCGGGCTGGTACTTCTGGTTGTGGATTTTGTAAATACACGGACGCCTGTTGAAAGCGGACTTGCCAGAAATCCTTATGGGGGCGGAGAGAAGATAAAAGAGCTTGATGTCGCGGCAGGGCAGGGAAAAAGGGAAAAGATATCAGTGAAAGTATCTGAGCAGGCATATTCCGGTGATGAGTTAAAAAGTATGTTTAAAAGATGTACGGTTCAGCTGGATAAAGTGGTATTAGGGAAAAATGAGAGCTTTGACCATATAGAGGAAGACATGGAACTGGCCGGATCTGTTCCGGGGTTCCCGGTAGAGATATCATGGGAACATGACCGTTATGATGTTATGAATGTATGCGGCGAAATTAACCAGGACGAGCTGGCACCGGAAGGAACGCTTATAACTCTGAAAGCTGTCCTTACTTATACCCAGAATCCCAAAGAGCAGATGCTTTACGAGCAGGCGGCAGTGGTATTTCCGAAAACGCTGGATAAGAAGGAGGAGCTGCTGCAAAACATTGAGAGGGCAGTAGTTGAGGCGGACAGAGAGACCCAGACGGAAAAAGAACTCATCCTGCCCCGGGAGGCCGGGGGAAGGAGCATCCTGTTTTTTTCTTCCATGGAGAGCCGCGGGGCGGTGCTGATGGCGATGTCTGCGCTGATAGGAATACTGCTTATAGCATTGGAAAAGCAGAACCAGGAAAAGGAAGTTTCCAAAAGAAAAGACCAGATGCGGCAGGACTATCCGGGAATCATTATGAAGCTGACCCTTCTGCTGGGAGCAGGAATGACCGTAAAGCGGGCGTGGAAAAAGATTACTGCGGACTATGAAACTGAAAAAGAGGATTGGGGAATGCGTTATGCTTATGAAGAGATGAGGCAGGCATGCAATGAAATGTCCAGTGGGATTACAGAGGCAGAGAGCTATGAAAGATTCGGCAGACGGTGCGGCCTGCAGGAATATATAAAACTGGGCGCGATGCTGTCTCAGAATATCCGCAGGGGAACAAAGGGAGTAAGAGAAATATTGCAGATGGAGGCAGTGCAGTCCTTTGAGGAGAGGAAAGCAAGGGCGAAAAGGCTTGGCGAGGAGGCAGGAACAAAGCTGCTCGCGCCTATGTTCCTGATGCTTGCAGTAGTGCTTGTCATTGTGATCGTACCTGCATTTATGTCTGTTCAGATGTAAGGAAGACAGAAAAAAGAAGGAGGAAAGCTATATGTGGAGAATATTGTATATAAAGAAACGGGTAAATGAGATTCTGAAAGAAGAAGCCGGCGTGGGGGTAGTAGAAGTGATCCTGATTCTTGTGGAAATATATACCCACTATTATGGGGTGTGTATGAAGTGTATGGCGTAAAAATATGCGGATAAATAGTACGATAAGTACAGGGAAAGGTAGAAAGTGTGTATGAGGTTACAAGGGAAAAAAGAGGTTGTGCTGATTAGATATTATAATGTATTGTTTTATTTGTTTCTTAGGGCAGGAATAGATGATTTTAAGAAACAATGTCTGATA
>OFFE01000847.1_pt1 | contig 24353 bp, 24 predicted proteins | sample 1521371 | NCBI WGS metagenome assembly OFFE01 (sample SAMEA3504131, study PRJEB24116) | mouse gut metagenome | biome: mouse gut; feature: mouse-associated habitat; material: faeces | place: Denmark | collected 2011 | reverse complement strand
TTTCCCGGTTCAGATCGCCGCGCTCGGTGCGGATGCCGCGCTTCTCCATAGCGGAAGCGGCAACGCCTAAATGGACGGTGGGTATCTGGTCGATGCCCTGCCGCTCATAACTGCGGTGGTCGATGCGCTGGTTGTGTCCGTACTGCTCCAACGCCCGGTTGCAAAGCTGCGCCCACGCCGCCCGCCATTCCTCGGCCTTGGTCTGCTCGTTCCAGTCGGTGGCGGGGATGGCCTTGCACTTGTCATGGCGGCTCAGGTCCTCGCCTTCCTTGCCCACTACCTCGCCCAGCCACTTTTTAATCCTGGGGTCGTTCACGTTGTCGTTATAGACCCAGCCCTCGTTGCCCGTGTTGTAGGGCGGATCAATATAGATGCACTTGACTTTCCCCTCATACCGGGGCAACAGAGCCTTGAGCGCCTCCAGATTGTCCCCGCGGATAATCATGTTTTCGCTCTGGTCGGCGTTGTATGTATACTGTTCCTCCAATACCCGGTAGGGGACCTCCAGGTGGTGGTTGACTACCTTGTCTTTTCCAATCCATTCAAGTGTGGGCATTTATGTGATCTCCTCTACAAGTAATATTGACGAAAGCGAGGGGGAATGGTAAAATAATGTAAAAGTGCTACACAATGAGGTGATTTTATGAATATGCTGATTATTGGGAATGGATTTGATTTGGCACATGAGCGGCCAACAAAATACGAACATTTTCTCCAATTCCTAAAATTAATTCATAGGACAAGCAGTTTTTATGGGAATGAGCGGGAGTTTATAGCGAGTATGAATACTGAGCAACTCGCAGATCATGTAAGAGATTATATCTTGTCAGCATTCCAATCGCGAATACCGAAAAGGAACGCATATGCAGATAACGAAAAACCTCTTATTCGAGAAATATATAGATGTCTAGACGAAAATGTGTGGTACATCTACTTTCAGAATATTCATAGTAAAAATAAAATGCGGGGCAAAGACTGGATTGATTTTGAAAGCGAAATCCGCGATATTATTAAGTTTTTTGATGGCATTTTTGGCGATTTATATGAACCGATTCCTGAAAACTCAGGTCATTTTGATGGTTATAATGATAAAATCAGGTCGTTTTTAATAACATTTACCCAACATAATAACCATAAGAGTAGAGGAGCGGATGATAAAGACACCGGCGTTGACTTTATCGAAAAAACTTATCAGGATTTAGAAAAATTGATCCGCTGTTTGGAAATATATTTGGATGATTGTCTAGGAGAAATGGATATTACCTGCTACTCACCAGATATTCGAGAACTAAAAATTGACTCTGTTTTGAGTTTCAATTATACGACAATCCCGATAGATATTTACCCTATATTAGATACGCATACACATTATATTCACGGCTGTGCAAAGGCTAATCGCCCACGAGAAGAAAATAACATGGTCTTAGGAGTAAATGAATATTGGAAGGGTGATGATAAGAATACACATACTAATTTTAACCTCTACAAAAAATTTGTTCAGCGGATTATTAAAGAGACAGGAATAGACTACAAGAGAGCATTGAGATATATGCGGTCTGAAGACAATAAACGCAAGACAGTCCTAGCAGGTAAAAATCCAGACTCTCCATATACCAATCATTTTTATATCTTCGGACATTCTCTTGATGTTACAGATGGAGACATTTTGAGGGAGATTATAGAGACAGATGATACTGATACGACAATTTTCTATAGGGACAAGCAGCAACAAGCCAACCAAATTGCGAATCTAAGCAAAGTTTTAGGACAGGACGAACTCCTTAAGCGTACATTCAGCATATCCCCTACCATTATTTTCAAGAAGCAAGCGGATATGAAAGAATTATAGCACACTGGCATCTAATTATCAATTCATTTGGAATGGCCGCACCAAAGTTCGTACTTCTGTCTCTACTGTGGTAAAATTATAGTTCGAATTATCCCATGACTTTCCCGTTTTCGCGCATACTTCACCAATTTCAACTCATTACTTGCTGGATGCCACGCATAGGCAATTAAGTACTCACTGTGATCCACCATATAACTTTGGACTTGATAATTTGGAACGAAAGCGGATCAAGGAAATTCTAACGATTGCTGCACAAGAGCATGTCGGCGGTCGAGATCTGGAGAGGACTTTTTGGCATGGATGGCCTCTCGTGATAGAGTGCATATTTCTTACGAAAAGGTGTGAGCAAGGAACGATGGGAGATGGCTCTCTTTGTTTACAGTGATGCAGATTTTGATATACGATAACCTTCCCTTTTTGCTGAAACTGTGCTATACTGTGCGTAAACGAACAACAGAGATTGGAATGATTGAGAGTGGTATGCCTATGGAAACAGCAGCCAATGCAGTGCGATTTACGCTAGGTGGACTGATTTTTGAGTATGATCCTGAGAAAAACCGGAAAAATATTGAGAAACACGGAATATCCTTTAAGAGTGCAGCACGTGTATTTTTCGATTATGATCGCATTGAATTATACGATGAGGCTCACAGCGGGGACGAAGACCGCTATGATACGATAGGGAGTATCTCCGCAGGAAATTTGACGGTTATAGGGAACTTGCAGGATACTCAACGGATAAACGATATCCTGTTCGTTGTGTATACTGAGAGAGCGATTATTGATGAAGGTGGAAGATCACGGGAGGTTACTCGGTTGATTTCCGCACGTCTAGCCACCAGCTTTGAAAGAGGTGTTTATTATGGCAAACGCAGCTGATATGACCAGAGAGGTTATAAACGAATTGGCTTTTACCCCAGAGGAATTGAAGGAGTTGGAGCGGGCCAGGACTATGCCGATCACCTTTGATGAGGATTGTCCTGAAACTACCCCGGAGAGGGCTATGAAATTCCGCCGGGTCAACCCAGTGCGGCGTGTAGCGAATTGAGTGCTGACCCACAACCTGACCCACACGACGAAAGAAGCGGGTGGAGACAGTGGAGCGGATAGGACGGAAAGCATTACTTTCCCGGAACAAAAAGGCCCGGAAACTGCTGAACGCCAGCGGTTTCTGGGTTTCCAATCAGTTGGTAAGGATGAGGTCACCAGTTCAAATCTGGTCAGCAGCTCCAAAAATCCTCTGAAATCGGTTGATTTCGGAGGATTTTGTTTTGTTTTTGGAACATTTTGGGTGGGTTGAGTTTTAGGCTTTTTGTTTGACCCACACGCTGACCCACAATAGGATGAACCACGACGGAGGGGAGAGGTCCGGATAGGAACCTCTCCCCTGGTTTTTGCTCGGATATTTGTGATTTTATTTTGCTACATGACTTGGGCCATGAAATTTCCCATTGTCTCTGCGGCTTGGTTTTGGACCTGTCGGGTGGCGTGGGTATAGGTGCGGAGGGTGAAGCCTGCGTCGTAGTGGCCCAGCATACTGCTGACTGTTTTGACGTCCACGCCGTTCTGGAGGGCTACTGTGGCAAAGGTGTGGCGCAGGGAGTGCAGAGGAATGTGCTCCAGGGTGGCATCCTTGAGGATCTTCTCGTGCAGCTTGGCTACAGAGTCAGGATGGTACATCTCGCCGGTGGTGGGGGATGGGAACATGTACTGGTTATCCGGATGTTTGCTGTGCTCTTGAATCAGGAGGTCTACGGCTTCCTGGGGGATGGACACTCTGCGGACGGAGGTTTCGGTTTTGGGTCGGGAGAGGGTCAGCTTTCCGTTAGGATTACGGACATACTGCTTGCTGACGAAGATCGTTTTGTTTTCGATGTCCAGGTCAGTCCAGAGGAGGGCAACCAGCTCACCTTTCCGGAGGCCGCTGACCAGCGCCAGGTAGAACATCGGGAGGAGGCCTCTGGTGTTGGCGGCGTCGAGGTAGGCTTTCATATCCTCTGGGTGGAGTGTCTTTCGCTCGAATTTCTGAATCTTGGGAGCGATGCAGTCATCGGTAGGATTGCGGGAGATCAGACGCTCCTTGACGGCTCTTTCGAAGGCGCAGTGGAGCATGAGGTGGACGCTGCGGACGGTGGTGCTGCTCAGGCCAGGGCTTTGATTCTTCCCAACGTGGACCCGGCCGCTCTCCATCAGGTCTTTGTAGAGCTTCTGGAGGTCGCGGGAGGTCAGCTTGGTGAGTTTGATCTTACCAATCCGAGGAATGGTGTAGGTTTCGATCATCAGCTGGTAGCGGTCTGCTGTGGCAAGGCGGATGTTGGGCTTGGCGTAGAGATCGTACCAGGTGCGGAGCCAAGTGGTTACGGTGTATTCTTCAGCACGGATCATATCGAGGTCCTTGATTTCTTCCAGGACTTTGGCCAGCTTCGCCTTGACTTCTGCCTGGGTCTTGCCGAGGACATTTTTGATAATTCGTTTACCGGTGGTGGGATCGTATCCGGCGGTGTAGCGGCCTTCCCAGCGGCCATCGCTTCGCTTGCGGATGTTTCCTTCGCCGTTTGCACGCCGTTTTGCCATCAGGGGTCCCTCCTCTCGTCAAATTCTTCGCTGAGCCTCTGCTCCTCATTTTCTACGTAGGAATACCAGTTGCTTCTTCCAAGTTCACTACAGATCCCGCAGGCCAGCCGGAAACCGGCAATGAAGCTGTCCAGGGCCATGTCGTCACGGAGTTGTGATTCTGCATCCACCAACTGGAGCAGTTGCTTTCGCTGTTGTTTATCCAGCGTATGGCTCAGCTTGCAGCGTATGGTTTCGATCTCCTGCCGTTGTTTTGCATAGAGGTCATCCGAGAAAAATTTTTCTTGCAGGGCTTGCATGTAGTCGTACATGGTGTGCTGCCTCCTTTGGTTTGGTAGCAACACACAATACCTTAACTTCGGGAGAATAGCCATACCCTTTGGCTATAGTTTTCAGAAACTTATCATTTGAAGCCTGAACTGCCTGCTCCCTTTTCTTTGTTTTCTGCATATCAAAATTTGAAGGTCTACATGACTGGACCGGTATAACCGTGTTCCTCGTGATCATCTGGCTTGTGGCCTGCTGCGATCTTCTTTTCTCTGATCCGCTGCATCAGCTTACTCTCCGTATGATGTCTTGCCGGATTGGAGGGCAGAGGAGTCTCCTGGAATATCCGGCTCATGTGGTAGAGCAGCCGGGTGGCCGACAGCAGTACTGATGGCGAGCGATCTTCATTTTGGTGATTCAAAAGAAACTGCGCGTACTGATTCCCATGTGCGGCAGACTGCGTCAGCCAGTAGGCGGCCTGCTCTTTGTCCTGTATGATCTCAGCGCCAGCGAGATACAATTTGCCGAGAGCATACTGTGCGTACTGATCTCCTTGTTCAGTAGCGGCGGTCAAGTATTCGATAGCCTTTGAGATGTTTTGAGGAACCATTTTCCCTTGGAGATACAGTTTTCCCAGATGATACTGGGCGATCTGGTTTCCTGCGTCAGCGGCCTGCTTATAACAAATCATCGCCTCGTCCATTCGTCCCTGCTCCTGGAGGAGTGCTCCAAGGGCATATTGGGAGCAGTCAACCCCGGCTTCAGCAGATTGCCGGAACCAAAATTCAGCTTCCTCGTCATCTGGGAGGATGCCTAACCCTTTCCACCAAGCCCTGCCTAGATGATGTGCCGCCATTGTGAAACCGTTGTCCCACAGCCGTTCCAGTGTTTGCAGCGCCTTCCGCTTCTCTGCCTGGGTAACATCATCGGCACCCAGCGTCTCCGCCGCCTGGTAGTAGCCCAGCACCGCCTCGTAATCGCTGTTCTCGGGAAGAACGTCCGCGTATTCCTCCGCCATGTCGGTCTCCTCGAAAGTGAAAACATTCCGGCGCAGATTTTCGGCCTCCTGGATCACCAGATTTTTGATTGCTCGAAATTCTTTTTGTTGGGAGAGCGGCAGATGTTGACGGGGCATATCCTTGTAGTAACTCTCTAATTCATCCTTCAGCTTGTTCCATGCGGCATAGCACTCCGCCACTGAGGGGATATTCGCCAGCTCATCCACGATGTCGTCTACCTGAGCCTTGGTGGATTTTTTCAAGTACCCGTATACCTTTTTGCCCTTGGCTGTCTCTAGGGACTGCGACAGCGCCAGCATCTTCGCACCAATTTCTGGACTGTCACAGAGCTTGGTTTGCATCTTTTTTGTCAGTTCACGCATAGTTTGCCGTGTCATGGCAATGAGGTCCTTGTAGGAAATATCCTTTTCCAGGTAGAGCGAGTACAACTCATCCTGAAAAATATCGTTTGTAAGTTTGGAGCGGATGGCGTTGATCCCCTCCCTGGTCAGATGACCGCGCTTGGGATCAGCGGACCAGACCATGGCGTGAACATGGGGATGCCCGCCCTCGTCATGGAAGGCTGCACACCAGCGGAGCTGGTCTGGCGGGATATTCATTGCCCCGGCTATCTCCACCTGGTGCGCTTTGATTAGCTTTTGCCAACTTTCGGCGTGGTCGTAGCCCAGCCGGGCAGCATCCTCACGGCGCAGGGACCAGATGAACGTCCACACATTTCCGGGGTGCTCTTCTATTTCTTTGAGAGAGGCATCCAAGGATACGGGACGGTTGCTGAACAGGCCGTGTTCTCCGTGACGCTCCACCCGTGGCCGGGTTGCGATGTACTTCATGTAGCCCTCGCGGCCAACGACCTCGTGGGCGTTGGCATCCAATGCGGCGGAGATCAGGGTGGAGGCGGTGCCGGAGGTAGGTGTGGTGTGGTAGTCCTTGTACTCATCCAAGTCTTTGGTATCAGGAAAATCTTGCAGTAAATTTTCTATGAACAGTCTTTGGCTTTCTGTCGTTGGACCGCTGCCCTCCAGCTTTTCTACCCGCTCTCTGGTGCCGATGTACTTCATGTACCCACCTGCTCCGCCGGATTTGATAAAGCCACTTTTTTGGATCAGCCGAACCATGGATCAGTCCAACCCTTTCTGGTATTTCAGAGCATCCTCAAATTTGATCTCGCCGTTAATCTGCTTGACCTCTCGGACGCACCGGATTCGCAGTTTCTCTACTTCATCCAACCCGGCATTGATTTCTGAGGCGAGAATATTTGCGGTCATATTTTGTTCTACCGCCAGCTTGAACAGCAGTCGGCCCATCCGGCTGCCCAGCGCATCCAGCTTGCCTTCCAGGACATCGGAGAGGATTCGTGGGAGGTAGGCGCTGGCGTTTTGGGCATCAAGGTAGCCGGAGTAGAAAAGGATGGCCTTTTCGATGTATTCATTTTGGAAAGTGCAGTTGTCCTCGCGGTAGTGAAGGCTTACCTGGTTCCATGCCTCATCGCTTAGCCAGACGGTGTGTCGGCTCTTATCTGTTTTCATAGGCAAAAACTCCTTTTCTTGGTGGTAGCGTCACCAAAAATCCTGCAACATCTCTGTTTTTCTGCGTTTTTGGGGCGGCAAGCGTCAATTGCCATTTTGGCTTCTCAGAAAAGCGTCAACCTCCGTTTCTCTCAACCGCCCGCACTGCGGGTGGAAGTGACCGCCCTGGCGCAGCGAAAGCGCCAGGGCTTTCTCCTGCTTTTTCTTTTCTCCCCTATTTTTGCTGTGTTTAGGCGGGGGAGACTTCTGGATCACCGCTTTCACACTCCGCCACAAATGCCCCACAGCGTCGGTTTGGTGTGCAGAGGTGGGTCGGTGTTGTCCTGTGTGGCGGGTGGGCCACAAATCGGCGCACAGGGGCTTACTCGGTGGTTTGTGCTGCGAGGCGGGATTTGGTTGCATCCAGTTCCAGCTTCCGGAGTTGGCGTTGGTTGTATAGATCGAGAACTTCTTGAATGGGACGGATCGTATAACGGTGGCTGCCGTTGCGCTTTTGACCGGATTTGGTGATGATGCTGGTATGCTCGATTGTGATAAATCCTTTGTCAGCAAGTTCAAAAATGTATTTCTGAACCGTGTTTGTACTCATGCCAACCGCCTGACCAATGGTTTTGTAACTGGGATAGCATTGATAAGTTTTGCGGTCTTCGCAGTGGAGCAAGTACGAGTAGACAGCTATTTCTCCGGGACACAAATTGAGACTGAAGACTTCATTTGGCAAAGGAAAATAGTTTTTATATGCTTCTCTCATGTGCCGCCTCCGTTGGTGTTATGCTCCGCCCAAGCGATAAATTTTTCTTTCGGTACGACCATGCGATTGCCAATCTTCAACACTGGAAAGTTTTTTTCATGCATCAACTCATAGCTGCTGGCGGCGGAAATGCCCAGCATTTGAGCTACCATGGTTGCGTTGAGGAACAGCGGCAGGTCATCATAGCTTTTGTATTCTGATGTTTTCACTGTGTAGTCTATTCCTTTCTCCAGAATTGGAGTGCAGAGAGGAAATCTCCCCGCACTTTTGTAAAAGTGTTGTTGGCCACACACCGTACTCCTTCCTGCCCCAGGTATTTACTGCGGCGTTTTCACCCTGTTGGTACGCTCACCTCATATCTCATATGAAGATTCTGGCGGTACTTCGCCCAGGGAGTATGTGCTCCGGTGGTGGGTATTCAATTTTCAATGGTCACAAGCGCTTCCCCTTGAGCTGTTCCTATGGTATAATGAAGTCTGAGAAATTTACATCAGGAAGTGATCTTTTTGGAAAATAAAATGCACAGGGTATCTGGAGGGTCCCAGATGCTGCTGGTGGAGAAAGGAGCGGGGCTGTTTTCTACAGTACTCCGCTATGGGAATGGAACAGAGAAACAACTCCCTGCTGCCACGCCCGCGAAGGATCTGATTGCTGCTGCAGAAATTGACTATCAGGAATACCGAAGGGAGATCAGATATCTGCGGAAGGAGCATCCGCTGTTTGAGGATCGGCTCGATATTTCGGTAGCTGACTTTGAAGATTTTGTAGCGGAAGCGCTATTGCTGCCGTCTATGCTGCAGAAGACAGACCCGGTGAGTTTCTTTGTGCTGGGAGAACTTCTCCACCAAAGTTTGCAGACAGAGGACGATGGCAGCGCCTCATTCTTGCTGAATGCGGCTGCGGAACTGCTATATATTTTGGAAGATCCGGTTCGGGTGCAGACATGCCTGCGTAATGTTTTTGAGATGACCTTTGACGGAATGGAGCGGGCAAGGCAGAGGGAGCGGTATGAGAAGTTGTGCCAGGTCTATCCCGATATTGGCAGATTATGTGATCCGGCTGCTTTGTCCGATGTGGAACCGGGACATAGAACTTTTACAGTCAACTCCACCTTTGGACTGCGGCTTCTGGAGCTGGCGCTCTATTTTCAGCAGGATAATCAGCGCATTGCCCGATGTGATTACTGCTGGGGCTGGTTTGTCCCGAAGACAAAAAAGATCACCCGGTACTGTGACCGGGTGACCGATGGATATCCGTGTAAACAGAGAGGAGCGAGATTTAAGCGCAATTTGGTAGAAGAGCAGGATGGAGCTTTAAAAATTTGTAATCAGTTGCGGGATCGTATGTATGCTCGCTTATTGCGTTGGCAGGATGCCGCGCCGAGTGAGCGTGATGGTTTGATTCCCGTGGACTATGACCAGTACAATACATGGAGCGAGAATGCCCGCCTGGCACGGATCGAATACCTGGAAGGGAAATTGACAGCTGAAGAATTTCTGCGCCGGATTGACATGACCCAGGAGCTGACAAGCTATGAGACGGGCAAGGCAGAGCTGGTGGAGGAGAAAGGTTGGCAGCGTCTCGTGGCTGGGAAGTTCAGCTTTGACCCTGAGACGCACTATCCAAAGGTAATGCAGGTTCTTGATCTACGTGAGCCGGAGCCGAAATGGAAACTGTATACGGCGGAGGATCTGCGACGGGAGGATCAAAAAGGGCACCAGAGTTTGCGGGAGAAATATGGCAAGGGATGAACGTGATCCAGTGGCTCTGCTAAGGATTTGAGTTGCAATAACATAATTCTAAGCAGTGGTATTCTTTGTTTACTGTGGAGCAGATTTTGAGTGGAAAATAAAAATTTCTTATTTATGCAATTTTTGATTTACATTAGGCGCAAAGTGACATATAATTAATTAACAACTAGCCATCCACCTACAAGGTTTGCTGTACGATCTTTGTACATTTTTTAGAGGAGGGATTATGTGGCTATTACAGTTGATAGTTCACCGACAAAAGAGTTTTTTGTAGAAATGCTCACTCGCGATATCGACCTCACAGATGCAATACTAGATTTGTTAGATAACTGCTTGGATGGCGTTTTAAGAAAACGGGGATCCATGGATATCAAAAGAGATGATTTTGACTACAGCGGATTTGAAGCAAACATTACTATAGAGAAAGATTGTTTCATTATCCAAGATAATTGTGGCGGTATCTCAAAAAGCATTGCAATTAATAGTGCCTTTAGAATGGGCCGAGACTCGACTAAGGTTTTAGATGAAAATCTTCCGACAGTTGGAATCTATGGCATTGGTATGAAACGCGCAATTTTTAAGATTGGCCGTGAAGCCGAGATTCTCTCCAAGTGTAATGACGAACAATTCTGCGTAAAGATTCCTTATGAGTGGACAAAAACAGATGATTGGAAATTGAATCTCGACGATACTTCTTCCGTCCCTCCTGCACTTGCTGACGGCGGTGTCATTGTATGCGTTCGCCATTTAAATTCTACTATTGCGTCTATATGGAGCAATGAGGATAGCAGGAATAATTTTGTTGACAATTTATGCGGTTCAATTCAGAAAAGCTATAGCTTCATTATTGAAAAGGGATTCAAAATTACTGTAAATGGTCAGCCAGTAGTATCGCTGCCAGTAAAATTACTTGTTGCCAATACTCAAAATAAAAACGGGGCAATAAGTCCATATATTTACAAAGACAATATCAATGGTGTTGAGGTTGATCTGATCATCGGTTTTTACACCCCTATAAAATCAGATGAGGAAATTGATGAAATCAACAAATCACATCGGTCTTCTGCCGATGCAGGTTGGACCATTATTTGTAATGATCGAGTAGTTTTGTACAATGACAAATCTCATTTGACTGGTTGGGGAGAAAGTGGAATTCCCAAATACCATACACAATTTATCGGTATTAAAGGTGTGGTTTCTTTTAAGAGTACGAACCCCAAGTTGTTGCCGACAACTACAACAAAGCGCGGTATAGACCTTTCGTCAGAGGTATATTCTCAGGTAAAAGAGCGTATGCGGGAAGGTATGAATCTTTTCATTTCATATACTAACCAATGGAAAGGGCACCTCATTGAGGAAAAAAAGTATTCCAGTTATGCTGATTCTGTGCCGATGCAGAGCCTACTGAATGATGTGGTGGTTCACGAAAAATACAATTTTAGCGGCAATTTAAAGAACAAACGGGGAAGTACAGGAACATATTTTATCCCCACATTACCCAAACCTGAAGTCAAAAATACTTCACAGGTTATTCGCTTTTTCAAACCGACAGTGCAATTAGAATACTTGGCGGAATGTCTATTTGAGGAAAGCCTTGAAGCTGTTAAACCTTCCGCCATTGGAGAACTGTGTTTTGATTTGATTTATGAGCAAATGGGAGGTGAAAAGAAATAAATGGGCAGTCAACCGTTTTATCATCTTCGTCCCAACAAATATGTTGACCGCCAAATATTTGCGGAGGTCCTTAAGTCTCTGAATCGAAATCTTGAGATTCAGGACTATACATATATTGGAATGGGGTCATACATGTTTGATGACTTCAAGTTGTTGCATAATACCGTAGGGATCAATCAAATGGTTTCTCTGGAAGTTGATCCTGGAGTGTACAAACGAGCCACATTTAATCGACCACTTAAATGTATCAAATTGGTTCAGCAATCCGCTACAGATTATATCGCCAATATGGATCCTGACGACAGCAAACATGTCTTTTGGCTTGATTATACCGAACCCAGCCGAATTGGAGCGCAAATTGATGACTTCTGTAGACTTCTAAGCACTTTGAACGAATATGATATTATTCGTATTACATTGAATGCTAATCCTGCTGCGTTAGGAAGCCCTTCTCCGCAAGATGTTAACTTGTGGGAATATCGTTTAGAAACATTAAGGAACCGTTTGGGAGACTTTGTACCCACTTCGATTACACCACGGCAACTCGTGAAAAAACGGTACCCTACAGTGCTTTTGTCTTGTTTAAAAAAGGCATATTTGAATACAGTTGAATGGCAAGAACGACGGTTTCTTCCCCTGTATTCTACAGTATATGATGACAATACCCAGATGCTTACCTTAACAGGTATTGTCATCATGTGTGAAGAAAATGGAAAAATTTTCAAGCGAAATCAAGAACTCAGGAAGTATTGCAATTTTTCTTGGGACAAGCCATTATACATTTGCATGCCTGCGCTAACTCCGAAAGAAATCTTACATATAAACAATGAGCTTCCCATCAAATCTGACGGAAAACTCATTGGGAAAAAATATGCGTTTATTTTTAAAGATGATCCAGATGCGTTACGAAGTTACCTGAGATTTTATAGAGAGTATCCAAACTTTCATTCTATCAATTTGTAACAGATTGCTCGTAACACTCGTTCTGCCGCGATCGGGGATACGCTGTTGCCAATTTGTCTAAATCCATGCCAAATTGTCCCAGGAAGTTTATACCAATCAGGAAATCCTTGAAGGCGGGCCGCCTCGCGTGGTGTAATCACTCGAGCACGATCATAATGTATTGGGCGAACCGCTTGATAACTCCCTTTTTCCGGTCCTGTACCAGCTCTTAATGTTGGGCAGTAACCATCTGGATCAAGACGGATAGATTTTGAAATTCTATCCTGTTGGCCTGTTGCTAATCTGGCATATCGAGTTCTAACATTGCCTGCGTGCTTTGTGGGATAGAATCCGTTTACAATGTGCTTTTTTTGGTAAATGTTTATGTATTCTTTGTTCCCCACGCCTTCGGGAATCATACCGATGACTCGCTGATAAAAAAAATCCGACTGCATATGCGGTGTGTTGACTTCCAAATAGTTCTGGGTTAGTCTTTTTAATCCAGAACTATTTGAACTTCTATACCGAATATCACTTGGCAGACCTTCTAAAGCTTGCCGGACTGTCGTTCTTGATGCTTCAGGAACTTGCATTGCGATAATGTCATTTTTTGAAAGTGGATCTATTCGTCCATCATCTAAATATCCTATAAAAAAATAACGAGTTCTGATAGTTGGTGCACCATATTCACTTGCATTTATGCAAATAGGGTCAAGTATGTGGTAGTTTGCTACGTGGCGAAACGCTTCATTTCGAATATCGTTGTATTTAGCCTTCATGATTCCCGGTACATTTTCGGCTACAAAGAAAGCAGGTTGAAGTTCTTTTATTAATTCAAAAAACTTTATAAACAACGCATTGCGGATATCATTTACATCTCCATGACCAATGCTGCTAAAGCCTTGACATGGGGGACCACCAATTATACCAGTTAATTCACGTTGCTGAATTCCTGCAAGTTGCAATAACAACTCGCCATTTAAAGTCATAACATCCTTTTGGATATGTACTGTACTGGGAAAGTTGACTATATGTGACTCAATCGCATGCGGCTCGACTTCAACTGCTGCTGCAACATTAAATCCTGCACGTGCTGCGCCTAAACTTAAGCCACCAGCTCCAGCAAATAGATCAATTACATTTGCCAAAAACACCGCTCCTCTCTTCTTGCACATACCAACACGGTATACTATTTTACACTTCACAACATAAAAAATCAATATCAAACTCATATCGATCACGGAAATCAATTTTGTTTTGGTGGTGTAGGGAGTGATGACCGCCGTTCCGACTCAGCACGATCATCGGCGGGCCGAACTATCCAGCCCTACGTATGTAGTGCATACGTGAACAAATGGTTGTTCTTGCGTATTGATGCATGACTATAGTACCAAGAGGGCGGAATTCCTCGTGCCCCTGAAACTTCTGCTTTTCCCCTGCTACCTTCGTCCCGGCTTCGACAATCTCAGACTCCATCTGCACAATGAGCACCTTCAGCTTTTTCTCGCACTTTTCCCGCATATGGGTGTAGCTATTTGGGGAGTGTTTCTTCCCAACGGCCATACGAGAGAATATCGCTCCTCAAACAGATGGTTATTGATTGCTTTGTGGTGTTGCAGTATCTCGAACGAGGAACAAATAGTTGTCAATAATTCTCACTCTCAAGGAATTCATCCAGAGGGTCAGACCTGCTGATTGTTTGCTCAAAAATGCAATCCCTTATAACGGAGACGCATTCGTCTGTATGCCGAGTAATATCCCGTCCCCAAAAACGGATGACGGTCCACCCCAAAAAGTTTAGCTGCTGATTGATATTGTTATCACGCGTCATATTCCGCATGATTTTCTTTTCCCAATATGCGCCGTTAGAGCCTTTCTGTAGTTTTGGCTGGAGTACGGTGTACCAATCTTTTCCGTGGAAAAGTTCGCCGTCGCAGAAAATAGCGATTTTATATTTTGTCAGCGCAATATCTGGTTTTCCAGGCAAAGCGGCGTAATTTTTGCGGTAGCGGAAGCCTTCACGCCACAATGCTTTTCGCAGTCGAACCTCAATTGAGGTGTCTTTAGAGCGGATTTTGGACATTGCCTTGTGACGTTGCTCTTCTGTTAGATTATCCACAGCGGCATACCCTCCTGTTACAAGGCAGAGGCTGTTAGCCATGTTGGCTGACAGCCCCTGCGGGGTGTTTATTTTCCCTGATTACGTACTGTGAAGTACAACGTCTGGTCAAACCTGCGCTCTGGACTGAGCCGCTCAATATACCCGTCCTCAATAATTTGCCTCACTGCGCATTTAGACAGAATGGGAATGGTTGTACGTGGACTGGATACGTAAGTTTTCCATTTCTGGCCTGGGATAGAGAATTCCTTATCCGTCTGATTGCCAAAGGCCATCTGACGGTAGATATCCACAAGACGGATTTTGCTGGATTTGCTTAATTCCCACAGGCAACGGGCAAGACGGGCGGTGGCGCGCATAGGGCGGCTCATTGTCGGTGCCGGTTCATATGAGCCATCTATGAAGAGTCTAGAAAATGCGTAGTCGCTCCAAACCACAAGGTCAAACGCTTGCTCAGCAAGCATGGGAGATTTTCCTTGCGTTTTCCATAAAGTCTGCATCAGCAGAGGTTTTTGCTTGTAGTAGTACCTACGCTGGAAATCATCAATACCTGTACAGAGCAAGGGGATTTTGTGGGTCATTTCAAAATCGTTGTCCCAGCTTTGAATGGAGGAGCAAGCATCTTCAAAAATTTCTCGTACTTGGCGGGCATCGGCCTTGACGGCATCGTACATTCCCAGTGCGCAATAGGATGTAGTGGCAGACCGAACAACCATTTCGGAGCCCCACTGATCTTCTGGTTTTTTGTAAGTAGTGTTATCTGGGAGGACGGTTAGTTTGACCTCCAAAGGGGAGAGAAAGTTCCCATCGAGATCTTTGATAACCATATCAATCCCATCAATTGGGTCAAAAGAATATTCCTGATACGGTTCAAAAGCGCTCTCGAAAGCAAAAAATAAATCAGAAGGCATACGGTTGCCGCAGTTAAAGACTTCGCGAATTGAAACTTCGGAAGCGACAACCTTAAGGTGACCATCAATTTTATCTAATTTGATGTAGATGGCCGGAATATTGTTGACCATCATGTAACTGGCGGTTGCGGCGGGAAAACTGGAATTGAAACAGTTCTTTCCCCAATGGTCGCTTGCCCGTCTATTAGAATGCTCAATCCCAAACAATCCTGTTGGCATACGTTTTTTCTCCTTTCTGCGGCGTCAAAGACTTGACGCCAATCCGCACTTGAGTTAATATAGTTGCATAACACTTTTACTGAACAGGAGCGGAGTCATGTTGAAAACGGTGGATTTGTTCGCAGGTTGCGGAGGGCTTTCACTTGGATTTCAAACTGCGGGAGCAGACATCCGAGCGGCATTTGAATTTTGGCCAATTGCGGCGGATTGTTACGAACGCAATTTTAATCACCCGGTGTTTCGCACTGATTTGTCGGATACAAAAAATGCAATTAAGCAGATTCGCCCCTTTGCACCCGAATTGATTATTGGGGGGCCTCCGTGCCAAGATTTTTCTCATGCAGGAAAGCGCGTTGAGGCAAATCGTGCTGGGCTAACTGGTTCTTTTGCGGAGATTGTATCTGAAATTAAACCCAAATACTTTGTCATGGAAAACGTAGATCGGGCTGAAAAAAGCAATGCATACGCCCATGCACGGGAAATCTTAAAGAAAGCCGGTTACGGTTTGACAGAGTTGGTTTTAGATGCCAGTCATTGCGGAGTGCCGCAGAAACGAAAGCGCTTTTTCTGTATCGGCGTGTTGGGTGGACCAGACAATGCGGTTCGGAAAGAATTGCTCAACGGCATGACGAAAGAGGCTACTACGCTCCGGGCCTATTTTGGGGAGCAGCTTGATTTTGAATTTTATTATCGACATCCCCGAAATTATAGTCGGCGCGCCATCTTTTCTATTGACGAGCCCGCCCCCACTATGCGGGGCATGAACCGACCTGTGCCGAAAGGCTATCCTGGACATCCGAACGATGCTTGCCCGCTCAGTCAGGATATTCGAGCGCTGACAACCGAAGAACGTGCTATGATCCAGACCTTTCCTGCAAACTATATGTGGACTGGAAGTAAAACAGATGTTGAACAAATGATTGGCAATGCGGTTCCGGTCAAACTGGCCGAATATGTTGCAGGGGCTCTGTTTCGGTATATTGGGAGTACTACTGATTCACAGGTTGCAGTTGAGGACTTCAAAAACTGGCTTATTGGCGAAAAGAATTACTCAGAGAAATCAGCGAAGGACATCATTTCACGTTGCAAACGGGCAGAGCGGATTGTTGGCCATATCGGCATTCCTGATGCATATTATATTTTTACTTTGGAGCATCAGTTGGAATTCCAGGGACTTTCTGCTCCTGTAAAATCACAGATAAAACGGGCGCTGGCTTTAAATGAGCAATTTGCTCGGATGCAAAATGTATTAATTTGAATCAATCAGCGCAACCCGGATGTTTTCTGCAATTCGCCGAACGACTGGGACAGTGACTGAATTGCCGATTTGATGGTATGCTTGCTGAATGCTAATGGTCCTGGGAAAGTAATAGCCGCTTGGGAAACCTTGGAACCGTAAAGCCTCTCTTAAAGTGATTCGCCGAACTCCATAGCGGTCTCGGAGCACCGCTGCGTTTCTAGGCGTGTTCATTGATGCAGTAAGCGTTGGGCATTTATGATTTTGCAGCTTTGTGATGGAACCATTAAAGATGCGGTAAAAGCAACTCTCATCCGTTACAGACTGCCGGATGTGGCGTTCAAATGAAGAATTGTTGTTATAGTAATAAATGTCGGGCTGTTTTACATCGTATTCGATCCAGTCCATAGCCCTGATTGTGAGCGGAACCGTCTCTGGAAATTGAAAATGCCTGCTAGCGGAAATATTACGGAATGCGACGATGTAAATGCGTCGACGCGTTTGCGGGATGTTACTGTATTCGTGAGTAGGCATTGCTCGGTAGTGGACAATATACCCTAATTCAACCAGTGAAGCATATACTGTTTGAAAAGTTCGACCATTGTCATGCTCCATTAAATTTTCGACGTTCTCAAGAAATATGGCTTGGGGCTGCACAGCAGAAACAATACGGACTACTTCGAAAAACAAAATCCCCCTGGAATCTTGAAAACCTCTACCCGCTCCAGCGGTAGAAAAGGATTGGCAAGGGAAACCGGCCACTAAAACATTGCTATGCGGAATGGTGCTTTCTGAAATTTGCCGAATGTCGCCTTCGACTAAGTGGTCGCTCCCCAAATTGTGGCGATAGGTCAAACAAGCGGCGTGATCTATTTCATTCGCCCAGAGAATTTTAAATCTCGCCTGTTGAAAGCCCAAACAAATGCCGCCTATACCGGCAAACAGGCTGACAACGCTGAGTTCCATTGCGTCCCTCCGTAACAATCCCAAACTTCTATCTATATAGCCATTATAGTTTAAAATCCGGGTGCTGTAAATACCTTTTTATTTCCCTTGCTACAGAATTGTGTGAGTTCCTCTCTTTGTTTACTGTGACGCAGGTTCTGAGGCGGTGAAAAGTGGTGGCGATCCATCAAGAGAGTGGTCAGAGCTGCTTATGAACGGGTCTGGACGCACAGGCGGGAGTTTCTACCGTTGCCAGATATGCCCGTCATTTGCTTTTTGAACCTGCCTGACCCACAACCTGACCCACACGGCGAAAGAAGCGGACGGAATCAGTGGAGCGGATAGGATGGAAAATATCATGTTTCCGAAACAAAAAGGCCCGGAAACTGCTGAACACTAGTAGTTTCCGGGTTTCCAATCAGTTGGTAAGGATGAGGTCCCCAGTTCAAATCTGGGTAGCAGCTCCAATGAAAAGCACTCAAACAATTCTGAATACGTTCACAGGGGCACAAAGTGAGACACCCCCTGCAATAAGGTTCGAGCGGTGAAGACTGCTCGAACCTTATTGCATTTCTACGTCTGATCTGCTATGCTGGGATCTGGACAATGTTCTTTTCTTCCGGAGCATCATGCGGCTGCGCCATTTTTGTCTCCAACGGCCTGTCCATTATGCCGATATCCCGGTAGATGATCCGAACGCTCTGGCTGGCGTTGCGGGAATACTTCTTGCTCCGCTCACCCACCTCAATCCGCTGGATGAACAGCCGCAGGAGTTCCGGAGACAGCTCGTCGATAGCGGTATACCGCTTCGCCTTTTCAATAAATGACTCCACGTTGGCTGCCGATGCCTTCAGCTTCTCCAGTCGTGCGTCCTTCTCCGGGATAGCATCTTCCAGCACCTTCTGCTCTGTATTGTAGTCACTGGAGAGCATACGGAACTGCTCGGCGGTCACCCGGCCAAGGACGTGGTCTTCATAGAGACGCTTGAACAGCATCGAGAGTTCGCCATCCCGCTTTCGCATGGCGCCCAGTTCTTTCTGGAGAACGTTCATCTCCCGCCGCAGTTCCACGCTATTCTTCTGGTTGATATACTGTGCAAACTGCCGCTCCTGCGTCCTGGCGTAATGCGTCACCCGGCGAATATCATCCAGAACAATTTTCATTAGATCCATCTCCCGGATGTGGTGCGGCGAACAGTTGCCTTTCCCACGTTTGCCGAAGGTGTAGCATTGGAAATTGTACTTGGTTTTCTTCATGGTAGACGCCCGGTGCAGTACCAGCGGTTTGCCGCAGTCGGCACAGTAGACTAGTCCAGAGAACATGTTCGGCTCATCCATCTGCTTTGGGGTCCGCTTCTTGCGTTGCCGCACCGTCTGGACGATATCCCACCGTTCCTGCGTGACCAGTGCTTCGTGAGTGTTCTCCACCAGAATCTGTTCACTCTCCGGGCGGAGGATGTGCTTCTTGTTCTTGTAGGAGATGGATGTATTCCGCAGTCCCTGCATATGCCCCAGGTAGACCTTGTTGTTGAGGATTCCCGTAACCGTGCTCCCGCTCCATCTGTAGGGCTGGGTGGGATCCAGGTGCCGGTGGGATATGCCATACTTCCGGTACCAGTAATTGCTTGGGTTCACCACTTTTTCCTCCGTGAGGATGCGGGCGATTTGATTTGGCCCTTTCCCAGAGGCGCACAGTTCAAAGATGCGCTGCACCACTGGGGCGGTGTCCTCATCCGGAACGATCTCTTTTGCGTCGCTGCTCCGCTTACGGTAGCCGTAGGGCGGCATCCCGCCTAGCCGCTCACCGCGCTCGGCCTGGAGTTTCTTCACAGCCCGAACTTTCTTGCTGGACTCCTTGGCGTGAAGTTCGTTTGCCCAGTTCCGAATCGGGTTAAAATCGGTGCTACTCTCTACCAGAGAATCCACTCCATCGTTGATGGCGATGAACCGGACGCCTTTCGCCGGCAGATAGAGTTCCGTCAGCTGACCCACCTGCAGATACTCACGGCCCAGACGGGACATGTCCTTGACGATCAGCGTTTCGACCTCGTCCCGCTCGATCATTTCGATGATCTTTTTCCAAGAGGGCCTCTCGAAATTCGTTCCCGAGTAGCCATCGTCCGCCAGAAAAATCGTATTCTCAAATCCATTGGTCTGAGCATACCTTTCGAGGAGAAGGCGCTGAGAGTTAATATGTAGAGAGTGGTTTCTGCCACCAAATACATATGACTGCGGCTCATTTGTGGTGAATAGGACTTGCGGTCGTAGGAAAGGAGATAAAGACCCGTATCGCATTATCGGTAGCCGCTACCGAAAACATCTGAAATGACGGAGGAACGCTATGAATGAATTGAAACCGAAAATCCATGACGAGGTGAACGACCTTGATTATGTCCTGGTCGGGGACTACTACATCCCAGCTATTGAACTGCCGGAGGGTGATGACCGCCTCATCGGGAAATGGGGACGGATGCACCGGGCATATCTGGAAGAAACGAACCCGCTTCTGCTGAACCATCTGATTTTGACGGGCAGACTGCACACCTACCTTGCTGATTTGGACGGGCAGGCAAAGGAACGCTGCCAGGTACTCGTTCAACAGACAGCCGCCACCGAGGGAGTGACCGAGGATTTGAAGCGCCGGTCACAGTGGGAGTGGGTCAGGGCCATGAACAGCATCGTGGATCGCGCCGAGGAAAGCATCAAGCGTGAACTGATTTATACATGACTTTCACCCGGTATTTGCACCAGCGCAAAAGCGTACAGGCTTCCGCAAGGCTCCCCCTATGGGCGGGACCTTGCGGGAGTTTTTCCTCTGCATTTGTACCATCGCTGACCGCCTGTCCGCTGCCTCCCTCAAAAATCTTCTTCGGCAGGGCTTGACAAGAACGGATGTTTGGATTATAATGAATCTATATTTGAACTGAATATCTGGTGTCTATATAATACACATATTTCATTTGGCAGATACATAACCGACTGCGGAGATATTCCGTGGGCGGTTTTTGTATCTGCTTTTTCCTTTCTCATACATAACCCAAAATTCAGAATAGAAAGGTGGCGAAAATGACAACTGAATGACCGTCCGAGCAGTTAAACCGCCATGACCTCCTAACAGGGAGCGAGCGCCCCGTAAGGGGACGGCACAGGACCACCAAAGGGATATGCCTGCCAGGAACTGCTTCGGAGAAACGGCTTCCCATATCGGAAATTTATGTTTTTGAATTTCGATGATATGAGAAAGGACACCATGACGAAAAACAAGAAAAACCCAAACTGCCAATATATGACCCGGCGCATCGGCTCCACCACCTACAAAGTGAAGGTGGTGTTCTCTGATAACGGCGGCGAGACGATGGAAGAAAAAATTTTGCGGATGATCCGCAATGAGGGGCTGCAAAACGGCGGAGAATGTGGTATGATGGATGCACTACAAATGAGCCGTCAGTCTGAAAGGAGCGCGTCATGAGCGCAACACAGGCTGAAGAAAAGATCACGGCTTTATACGAGAGGCTCTCTCGTGACGATGACCTGGCTGGGGACAGCAATTCGGTCATCAATCAGAAAAAATACCTGGAGGGCTACGCCGCCGACCACGGGTACAGAAATTGTGTCCATTATACGGACGACGGATGGTCGGGCGGCAACTTCGAGCGCCCCGCATGGAAGCGGTTGATTGCCGACATCGAGGCTGGGAAAGTGGCCTTGGTGCTGGCGAAGGACATGAGCAGGATCGGGAGAGATTACCTGCAAACCGGCTTCTATACGGAGATTGTCTACAAGCAACAAGGCGTTCGTTTTATCGCCATCGGAAATGGCATTGACAGCAGCGACCCCGGCTCCAGCGAGTTCGCACCTTTCGTCAACATCATGAGCGAATGGTATTTGAGGGACCTGAGCCGCAAGCAGCGCACCGCCATCCGGGTCAAGGGGGAGTCCGGCAAGCCTACCACCAACTGTGCCATTTACGGCTACCGAAAAGACCCCAACGACAAATATCACTGGCTGATTGATGAAGAAGCGGCGGTAGTCGTGCGGCGTAACTTCCAGCTTACCATTGAGGGACACGGGCCGTATGATATTCTCTGCGAGGAGAAGATTGAGACGCCTGCCACCTATTTCGCCAGACAGGGGCGGGGCGTATGGAAGAGTAAAGAGGACATCCCCCGTCCCTATAGTTGGAACGGTTTTGCAGTCGGGCAAATCCTCTCCAAGCCGGAATATATGGGGCATACGGTCAACTTCCGTACCCACAAGGAATCGTACAAGGACAAACGGGCCGTTGTCCACGCACCGGAGGACTGGCTGATTTTTGAAAACACCCATGAGGCCATTGTGGACAAGGCTACCTGGGAGTTGGCTCAGAGGCTGAGAAAGACACCCCGCCGCCACGATACTATTGGCGAGGCCAATCCCCTGACCGGGCTTCTCTACTGTGCCGACTGCGGCGCGAAGCTGTATAATCACCGTTCACGGGGAACCGCTACCAAGCCCTATTCATCAGACTGGTTCGACTGCTCCACTTACACGCTGGCCCGGCAGTATCACGACAGTGCTTGCAGTAACCATCACATCTCTACCAAGGCTCTGCGGACGCTGATCCTGGAGACAATCCGGGCCGCCAGCACCTATGCCATCTCCAATGAGGTGGAGTTTATCCAGAAGGTTCGGGCGGCGTCCGAAGTCCGGCAGGCTCAGGCGGCGAAAGACTTGAAACGCAAATTGAACAAAGACAAGCGGTGCTGCGAAGAACTGGATACCATCATCAAGAAACTGTACGAATCCTATGCGGTGGGGCGCATAGGTGAGGAACGCTTTGACACTCTCCTTGCCGGGTATGAGCAGGAGCAGATGACGCTCCGCCAGTCCATCACGGAGGCAGAGTCGGCGCTGGACAGCTTTGAGCAGGACACCGCCAATGTGGAACGGTTCCTCGCTCTGGCGAAGAAGTACACGGATTTTTCGGAACTCACTACGCCGATGATCAACGAGTTCATTGAGAAAATCATCGTCCATGCCCCGGAAAAGATTGACGGCGACAGGACGCAGGAAGTCGAGATTTATCTGAAATTTATTGGGCGGTTTGACCTCCCCGCCCCGAAGCTGACGCCGGAGGAAGAAAAGCGGCAGGCATCCCTGCACCGCCATCGGGTCAAGAGCCGGGAACGCTATCAGATGATGAAGGCCGGCGAACATGTTGTCGGACAGCCATTCAAGCTGACCTATAAATGCTGTGGGGAAGAATTTGAATCCGGTCATTCAAATACTCTATTTTGCAGTCCGAGATGCCGGGCTAAATTCTACCGGCAGGAGGCGGCGGAAAGCAGAAAGTGGGAATGTGTCTGCGGAAACTGTGGAAAAGCGTTCACTACGACCAGGAACGATGTGAAATACTGCTGCGAGGCTTGTCAAAGGAAAGCACACAGTAAAATGCGGTATCGGCAGAAGTGGGCAGAGGAACAGGAAGCAGAAATCGTATAAACACGATGATGGGGCGGGTCAGATATTTTTGGCCCGCCCTGTCCTATGGAAGGAAGGGATAATTCCATGTGGAACTGCGATTGGGAATACGAAAATCAGGAAACGCTGAGACAGTGGTATGAAGAAAAAATCGCTGGTATAAGACCAAATTCCATTGTACGGAAAATCATCTGCAAGGGTTGCGGACGGGATTTCTACACGTTGATCGAAAGCAAGAAATATTGCTATTATGGTCTGTGCGGGAACCGGGGTTATCAGAAAGATTTGAAACAGCGGCGATTGGAAAAACGGCAGAATCGAGTCTGCAAAGGCTGCGGAAAAGTCTTCACCCCCAAGCGGTCGGATGCAGTCTACTGCTGCAACGCCTGCCGCCAGCGGGCGTATCGCCAGAGCGTTACGGATAAGGCAAGTGTCCAAATTGAACACTTGCTCTAACCGTAACAAAAAGCCGAAAAGTGTTACGGATGCTGGTGGTGGTCAATTTGAACACTACCACTAACCGTAACGGAAATACGGAATATGCGCCGGACACGGGAATTTGTCTCCTGTGTCCGGCACCTTTTTGAAAATCTGATTTGTGATACGATGCCGAAAATCAAAAACGGTTAATCTTATTTGCGATGGGAGGAACCAAAAAACAATGAGCAAACGGACCGAAGAATTGAAGATCCGCATCTCGCCGGAGGACAAGGAGCGGATAAAACTCAAAATGGAGGACGCCGGCGTTCTGAATATGAGCGCCTATGTCCGCAAGATGGCGCTGGACGGAATCTGTATCAGGCTGGATTTGCAGGATGTGCGCCAGCTTGTTTCCATGCTCCAGCGGTGTACGAATAATCTGAACCAGTACGCGAAACGGGCAAACGAAACCGGGAGCATCTATGCGGCGGATATTAAGGATTTGCAGAAACGCCTGGACGAGATATGGGAATTGTCCAGACAGACCCTTGCCAGTCTTGCCGCAATCCGATGATGGTGGCGAGAATTGAGATTGCCGCTTTTCCGCTTTGCAGGAGAGCACAGGCTCCGTCTTTTCCTGCGAAGCAGGAACAATAGCGTTCGGGAAACGAACGCGCAGCCAGACCCGGT
>OFFE01000843.1_pt1 | contig 24427 bp, 23 predicted proteins | sample 1521371 | NCBI WGS metagenome assembly OFFE01 (sample SAMEA3504131, study PRJEB24116) | mouse gut metagenome | biome: mouse gut; feature: mouse-associated habitat; material: faeces | place: Denmark | collected 2011 | reverse complement strand
CGCCGCGCACCTCGACCGAGGGCATGCGCCGTCTGGGCGTGCGGAGCGCAGGGGAGGTGCCGGCTGCCGCCGCTCCCGATCCGGCAGCGGGTGCGTATGCCGTGGGCGACCGCGTGGAGCACGCTCGCTTCGGCGCGGGCACCGTGCGGGCCGTCGAAGCTCTGGCGGCCGACCGCAAGCTGACGGTGGCATTCGACAACCACGGCGAGAAGACCCTGCTCGCGCGGTTCGCAAAACTGACCAGACTATGACGACGAAACAGCGATACGAGGGCATCATCGGATGGTTCTCCGAGCACATGCCCGTAGCCGAGAGCGAGTTGCACTACAAGGATCCCTACCAGCTCCTCGTGGCGGTGATCCTTTCGGCGCAGTGCACCGACAAGCGGGTGAACATGACCACGCCGGCCCTCTTCGAGGCTTTTCCCACACCTCAGGCGATGGCCGAGGCCACGGCCGAGGAGATCTATCCCTACATCCGCAGCATATCCTATCCCAACAACAAGGCCCGCAACCTCGCGGGCATGGCCCGCATGCTGTGCGAGGAGTTCGGGGGCGAGGTGCCCCGCGACCTGGACGCCATGCAGCGCCTGCCGGGCGTGGGGCGCAAGACGGCCAACGTGCTGGGCGCCGTGCTGTGGCAGAAGGAGGTGATGCCGGTCGATACGCACGTGTTCCGCGTGTCGGAACGCATCGGACTGACGACGGGTTCCACCACGCCGCTGCGCACGGAACGCACGCTCGAACAGCACATACCGTCGCATCTGCTGCCCATTGCACACCACTGGCTGATTCTCCACGGCCGCTACGTCTGCACGGCCCGTTCGCCCAAGTGCGCCGCATGCGGCATCGCTCCCTGGTGCCGCAAGGCCGCTGCCGATGCGAAGAAGCAGGCGGCACGCAGCGCGGACGCCGAGCGCTGATCCGCTTGCGCGATCGTTTCCCGTACTTTGCCGAAGCGTTCCGCTGCGGCACGTTTTTTCAGCGACCGGTTTTTGGCGATTTGCGCCCGGCCGTTTCGCAGCCGGTGCGAGGTCCTTTGTATCTTGTTGTGGGATGCTTCGATACGCTGGTGCGACCGTCGATCGACAGGCGTTGGGGGCGTGCAAAGGAGTGCGGAAATCATCGGGACGGCTCCGTAAAGAAAAGATACTGTCGCAAACGACAGTATCTTCCCGGGAGGCGTCACTTCCCTGAATTGCTTCTGTAAAAGCAAATATTTTGTATTGTTCTGTCTCTCTTGTCGAATGAAGCGATCGTGCGGTCCGGCGAAATTCGCAGCCTGAGTTCGTTGTCCGAGGTTTGCTCCGAATTCAGAGGCCAAAAATACAGAAAATTTCCAGACCGGCAAAAGATTTCGCGGTTTGATGATGAAAAAACGGAATCGGAGGAGTGCGGCCTTAAATCGAGCAGTGCGATGATGTCCGGATCGTGCGTTTGCGAGCCGGGGAGCCGTATCTCGGCGGGAAGTGCGGCGGCGGGTTCGTGCTTCGGGGCGTTTCTTTCGTAACATGCGTAATCCGTGGGTTCGGGCGGACGACAAAAAAGTGCCGTCATTGCTGACGGCACCCGGAAGCGAGTGTCGCTTCCTTTTCGATCGCGCGATCGTTATTTGGGCAGGTTGCGGGGGGCATTGAACTCCACGGCCTGCTCTTCGCCATCGACGGTCGTGAGCGTGATCTTCAGTTCGAGTCCCTCCGTTGCCGGGGCCTTGATGTAGAGTTTGAGGGAAGGCTGGATTATGCGGAGATCGTTCTCGCCCAAACGGGTCAGGAGTTTGGTCGGACGTTCGAACTCCAATGCGTCCTCACTGTACTTGCCATCGACAAAACAAGCATACGTCTCGTATTCGATCTTTACCAGATCGTTCAGCGAGGTGTTGGCCGGATGCTGTTCGTCCCAATCCCCGTCGGGGCATACGACCGACACCGATTTGTAGTTGTCGGCGCATACTTCGAGTCCGAAACCCGGGTAGGGAAAATAGATCACCTCGCGATCGTAGGTGGTATCCCCGTTGCGTGCGGCGATCGTTTCGAATTCCGGGCACTCTTTTTTGCTGCGCAACGGATCGGTATAATATTTTACGGCATCTCCCCATTTCGGTTCTATCCGAAGGTAATACTCGTCCGTATTCGCATTGTACCAGGTTTTGGTTTCCCACTCGCTGGTTTTGATATACTGGCCGATATACGAATGAACGAAGACTGGATAACCTCTATTGACTGGGGGTTCAGGTTCGTGATTGCCGTCGTTGCACGAGGCGAGCAACGTGATGGCTGCGAGCAGCAGGAAATTGAAGCGTTTCATAATTTAAAGAATTTAAACAGTTGGTTGTTAATATGCACTGGTATAATAGATGAATTGTTTGTCGTATGAGAAATCGAAGTTCTCCGTATAACCTTTGTCGCCGTAGTATTTATCGTAGAATATCGGTCCGTCGGCAACGTCGAATACCTCTGTCGCATAGTATCCGTCGCAACGACCTCCCCAACCGAAGTTACAGTGGTACAATGTGCGGCTCTGATTGTATTTGGCTACGAAAATCAAACCGGAATATTGCTCTACCGTTCGGGTCTGTTTGCAGAGGCCGTCTATCAGCCAGGCATGAGTCGCATGCTCGTTATTCGCCGGTCCGCCTACGGTCCAAACGGGTAACCATTTCATAATCATATCACTGATGGTGTTCGAATCAAATGTCCGTAATTCGACGTTCTTGTATTGTAATTTTTTCAAGTAATTGAGCGTATTGCTTACTGGTGCAGGACTTCCGTCCGGCGTATACTTTGTCTTTAATTCCAGCCCTATGCCATAGAGGAAATTCGCGATCTCCATGGAGTATATGTTCACGTCATAATAGGAGAAAGTACGCATTGAGTCCAACTCGGCAAAACCCAAGGCACGTTTCAATCTTCCGAAGTCTACGGGCCTTCCTCCTACGGAATAGAGTCCGATATTGTATTTTTTCGCCATGTGCGCAACAAGCTGACCCGTTGCGACCGGATTGCAGCCTACGGGACATTTGGGATGATCGAGGACTACGAAATAGTCGAAAGGCCCGCGCTGATTCCATTTGGTCTGAATCATGGGAGAACGGCTTTCCGTTTGTTTCCACTCTCCGTAAACGTAGCGGGTGCCGGTGGGATATTTCGTACTGTCCGTAACCACAGGCGGTTTGTCTCCACCGATATATAACGGAGCGATTTTGCCGCTGCCGAAGCCGAGCAGGTACTGCACCACGCCGGGCGCTACCGGAGCTTTCGAGGGATCGTCGTATTCGCCGCGGGCCGTCTCGACGAGCTGTGCGGGCGTGAGGCTTCCCTCGTCCACGATGGCCAAAATGCCGGGAAGGCGGTCGTCGGCAGCAAGCACCGCATAACCCTCACCGTCCGAGAAGTTGGCGATGTAAACCAACTCTTCCAGGTCGGGCACAGCCGCCTCGCCGCGGGTTTCGGGCAGCAGCTGCGCCGCATGCACCGTGCGCAGTTCGGCGACGCTGCGTCCGCCGGCACGCGTGGCGCCGTCCAGTCGGGGCAGCAGGGCGTTGAGATCGGCCAAAGCCTGCTCGGCCGACACTTTGTGCCCGGACGCTTCCTGGGGATCGGGGTTGGGCGTTGCGTCGTCCCGTTCGGTCGTGCACGAGACACTGATCGCTATCGCGATGAAGAATAGCCAGTGTAAAAACTTTTTCATAGCAGTTCGATGTTAATTAGGTTGAACGATCGGGAAATTCCGGATGGCGCCTTCCGAAACGGAGTTATTTCCTGTCCCCGAATATTCAAAGCTAATAAAAATCATTCTTATATGCAAGTTATTTTGTTGATTTTCAATAAAATATCATTTAATGACCTCTGTATGAAACAATCAGTCGCAGCCAATGCAACAAAAAGTCCCGAAAGTGGGATTTGCGTGCCGGAGCCCTGTTTCGTCGTCGTACTGCCATACGACGGAGGCCGGTCGCACCGCTCTGCGGCCCCGCTCCGGCATGTTTCGCCGATTCGATTAGGGCTGTTCCGTGACTTCGCATGGTTGTATCTCCTCGCATTGCGCGCCGATCTCCTCATGAAGCGAGTTTTCACGGATCATATTTTCGGCGATCTGGAGTATGCGCTCGCTCGTGCCGCGCCCGGCCAATACGTACGAAACCCATACCCAACTGACCTCCGCACGTTCGGCAATTCGGCGTTTGTCGCCTCTTTTGAGCCCTTTATTTATCTCTTTTAATCTTTTCTCGTGGTTTTGTGCTGTCATAATGAAAAATTTTGCATATTTTTGCTTAATAAACTTTATGTTTATGCAAATATATAAACATTTAGTGGAATAAACAAATTGTTTAACTGATTTTTTTGATTTATGGTCGGTGCAACCGTTATTTTGGACAAGATCAAGTCGCACTACAGCCTCAGAAGCAATGTCGAACTGGCCGAGTTTCTGGGGGTGTCGCCTCAAGTCGTCTCCAACTGGTACAGCCGCAACACGATCAACTTCCAGCGAGTGATCGACCGGTGCTCCGACATGGACCTCAACTGGCTCTTTTCCGGCGGTGTGCCGTTGGAGCGCAGGATGCCGTCGCGCGACTACCGCGGCACGGAGGCGGCGCCGGCGGACATGGCCGCCGATGTCGTGGCGACGTACGACGATCCGGACCGCGCGTAGCGGCCCGCTTTTTCCCCGGACATAGTTCGTGTTCCGTCCCCGTGCATGCGCATGCGGGACGGTTTTGTCGTCTTGCTATTAAAATAGGTGCCGTATCCGGTGCCCGCCGGAAGCTGCGGCGCCCGGCGGAAAAAGCGCCGGAAGCGTAAAAAATCCGTATTTTTGCAATATCTTTGTGTTACGGACGTTTGACAACCGACAGAAAATAAATCATACATATCGAACATGAGCGAAGTCATCAACATCAAGGAACTCAACGAACGCATCGAGCGCGAAAGCCTCTTCGTCGATACGCTCCGTGCGGAGATGGGCAAGGTCATCGTGGGGCAGAGCCATTTGGTGGATAGCCTGCTGATCGGTCTCCTGTCGAACGGACACATCCTGCTGGAGGGTGTGCCGGGTCTGGCCAAGACACTGGCCATCACCACGCTGGCCAAAGCCGTCGATGCCGGATTCTCGCGCATACAGTTCACGCCCGACCTGCTGCCCGCCGACCTGGTGGGTACGCTGATCTACTCGCAGAAGAGCGAGGAGTTCGTCGTGAAGAAGGGCCCCGTATTCGCCAACTTCGTGCTGGCCGACGAGATCAACCGTTCGCCGGCCAAGGTGCAGTCGGCGCTGCTCGAAGCCATGCAGGAGCGTCAGGTGACCATCGGCGACAGCACCTATCCGCTGCCGCAGCCTTTCCTGGTGCTCGCCACGCAAAACCCCCTTGAGCAGGAGGGTACCTATCCGCTGCCCGAGGCGCAGGTCGATCGCTTCATGCTGAAGGTGCGCATCACCTACCCCCAGAAGCAGGAGGAGCGCGACATCGTGCGCATGAACCTCTCGGGCGCCGGCATGCCCGAAGTGAACCGCGTCGTCACGCCCGACGAGATCGTGAAGGCGCGCCGCGTGGTGGAGGACGTGTACATGGACGAGAAGATCGAGAAGTACATCATCGACATCATCTTCGCCACGCGCGAACCTGCGGAATACAACCTCCAGCGGCTCCAGCCGCTCATCGCCTACGGCGGCTCGCCCCGTGCGTCGATCGCGCTGGCCAAGGCCGCCCGGGCCTACGCTTTCATCCGGCGCCGCGGCTACGTCATCCCGGAGGACGTGCGTGCCGTGTGCCACGACGTGCTCCGCCACCGCATCGGACTCACCTACGAGGCCGAAGCCGAGAACATCACCTCGGAGCAGATCGTGACCGACATCCTGAACAACGTAATCGTTCCCTGAGCATGCAGGAGAGCGAGAACGATATTCTGCGGCGGGTCCGGAAGATCGAGATCAAGACGCGCGGTCTTTCGAACGAGATCTTCGCCGGCCAGTACCATACGGCGTTCCGCGGCCGGGGCATGTCGTTTTCCGAGGTGCGCGAATACCGCGCGGGTGACGACGTGCGCGACATCGACTGGAACGTCACGGCGCGGTCGTCGAAACCCCACGTGAAGGTCTACGAGGAGGAGCGCGAGCTGACGATGATGCTCGCGGTGGATGTGTCGGGATCGCGCATGTTCGGATCGGTCGCACGGCTGAAGAAGAACGTCATGACCGAGATCGCCGCCGTGCTGGCCTTCTCCGCCGCGCAGAACAACGACAAGGTGGGGTGCATCTTCTTCTCGGACCGGGTGGAGAAGTTCATACCGCCGAAGAAGGGCCGCAGCCACATCCTCGCGATCATCCGCGAGCTGGTGGGCTTCCGCCCCGCATCGCAGGGCACGAAGCTCTCGGAGCCGCTGCGGTTCCTCACCAACGTCAATAAGAAACGCTGCACGACCTTCCTGCTGTCGGACTTCCTGGAGCCCGACGCGGACCGCGAGGCGTTCGACCATGCGCTGAAGATCGCCTCGGGGCGTCACGACCTGGTGGCGGTGCGGGTCACCGATCCGCGCGAGGCGGAGCTGCCCGATGCGGGCATCGTGGAGTTGCAGGACGCCGAGAGCGGCCGCCGGGTGTGGGTCGATACCTCCTCGCGCGCCGTGCGTGCGCACTACGCCGAGGCGTGGCGCAGCCGTTCGGAGCGGATCGTGCGCCTGCTGTCGCAGCACCGCATCGACACGGCCTCGGTGGCCACCGACGGCGATTATGTGGTGGAACTCATGAAACTTTTCAAACGACGATGAAACGCTTTATCTGGCTCGCGGCGCTGCTCGCCGCAACGGGTGCCGCAACAGGTGCCGCGGCCGCAGTGCGCCCCCCCGCGGTCGGCGCACGGGTCGCGCCCGACAGCATCGGCATCGGCGACCGCTTCTGTCTGTCGATCGAGGTGGAGAAGGACCAGGTGCAGACCGTGGTCTTCCCCGAATTCTCGGGCGACGGCAGCGACGGCATCGAGCTGGTCGAGAGCCTTCCGGTCGATACGCTGGAGCGCCGCGGACGCCTCGTGCGGCTGCGCAAGCGCTACGTGCTCGCGGCTTTCGAGGAGGGAGACTTCGCACTGGGCCGCGCCCGGGTGCTCTATGCCGACAAGAACGTCGTGGATACGCTGCGGAGCGACGACTCGCTTTTCCTGCACGTGGCCACCTTCGCGATCGACTCCGCGTCGCGGTCGATCTACGACGTGAAGCCTCAGAAACACCTCCCGTTCCGCCTGGCCGAGATCCGCGGCTACCTCGTGTGGGGTGCGGCGGCCCTCGTGCTGCTCGCAGCGGTCGCGTGGGTCGTGCTGCGGCTCCTGTCCCGCTCGGGGCGCTCGGTCCGCACGCTTTTCCGTCCGGCGCCCCCCGTGCCGCCCCACGTGGCGGCGATCCGGGCGCTCGAAGCGCTGCACCACCGCAAGCTGTGGCAGAACAACCAGCACAAGCTGTACTACTCGGGGCTTTCGGACATCGTGCGCACCTACATCGCCGCGCGCTTCGGCATCGGCGCGATGGAGATGACCTCGGACGAGATTCTGACGCTGCTGCGCCGCGGGGAGCTCGTGCCGCCGAAGAGCGCGACGGACCTGGCCGAAGTGCTGCGCGACGCCGACCTGGTGAAGTTCGCCAAGGCGGTGCCCGACGGGGAGCGCAACGAGGCCGACTATCTGAAAATTTACTATTTCGTGGAGGAGACCAAGCGTGTCGCGGAGGAGGATGCCGGGGATCCCGAAATCGACGGAAATCATGCGTAAGTTATTGATCGTAATGGTGTGCCTGGCCGCTGTGTCCGAGGCGGCGGCGCAACGGATGCCCGAGCGGCGCAGCGTGCGGCGGGGCAACCGCCACTATGCGCACGAACGTTTCGAGGAGGCTGTCGGGCAGTATGAGCGGGCGCTCGAAGCGGCGCCGGAGTGCTTCGAGGCGCGCTACGACCTGGGCAACGCCCTCTACCGGGCCGGGCGCTACGACGGCGCCGAGCAGGCCATGAGGGCTGCGGCGGCCGACACGCTGCGCAGCGATGACGAGCGGGCCGAGGCGTTCTTCAACCTGGGCGATGCGCAGTTCCGCCAGGAGAAATACCGCGAGGCGCTCGAAAGCTACAAGCAGTCGCTGCGTCTGAATCCTGCGGATGCTGAGGCGAAGTACAACTACGCCTACACCAAGCGCCTGCTCGAACAGCAGGAGCAGCAGCAACAGGAGCGGAACGACGGCTCGGACTCCGGAGAGCAGTCGGGGGACGGTGCGTCGCAGCAGTCCGGCGGCGACCCGCAGGAGGGCGGCGAACGCCCGGACGACGGTGACGGACAGAAAGGCGCCGAAGGCCCGGAGCAGGAGGAGCGAAACGACGGCGACGGACAGGAGCGTCCGGGCGAGGAGGACGGGCCGGACGACGGACGTCGCGACGGGGCGCAGGGCGCTGCCCGCCCGGGAATCTCGGAGGAGGAGCAGGAACGCATGCTCGACGCCATCCAGGCGCAGGAGGACCGCACGCAGGAGAAGCTCCGCGAGCGCGAGGGCACGGTCGTGCGCGGACACAGGAACTGGTAAAAACTTACGATCATGGAATTCGCATCACCCCATTTGCTTTGGCTCCTGCTGCTGTTGCTGCCGATGACGGCATGGTACGTCTATCGTCAGCTGCGGGGCGGGGCGGCCATTCGCATATCCTCCGTCGCGGGCGTGGCCGGAGCGCCGCGCACGTGGCGCTACTACGGCCGCCATCTGCCTTTCGTGCTGCGCTGCGGTGCCGTGGCGCTGCTCGTCGTGGCGCTGGCCCGCCCCCGCACGGTCGAGTACGACAGCCGCACGAATGCCGAGGGCATCGACATCGTGCTGGCCATCGACGTGTCGGGCTCGATGCTGGCCCGCGACTTCCGGCCCGACCGCATCACGGCGGCCAAGGAGGTGGCCGCCTCGTTCGTGGCCGATCGCATCGGCGACCGCATCGGCCTGGTGGTTTTCGCGGGCGAAGCCTACACCCAGAGCCCCCTCACCACCGACAAGGGGACGCTGCAAACCCTGCTTGGCCGTGTGCGCAGCGGTCTGGTCGAGGACGGCACGGCCATCGGCAACGGCCTGGCGACGGCGATCAACCGCCTGCGCGAGAGCGACGCGAAGTCGAAGGTGGTCATCCTGCTCACCGACGGCGAGAACAACGCCGGGCAGATCGCGCCGCTCACGGCGGCCGGCATCGCCGAGGCCCAGGGAATCCGGGTCTATACCATCGGGGTGGGCACGCAGGGCAAGGCGCCCTATCCCTTCGTCGATATGTTCGGTCAGGTCTCCTACCGCATGGCCGAGGTGAAGATCGACGAGAAGACCCTGCGCGAGATGGCCGAGGCCACGGGGGGCCGCTACTTCCGCGCCACGGACAAGGCGAAGCTTGAGGCCATCTACGAGGAGATCGACCGCCTCGAAAAGAGCGAGGTGGAAATTTCCGAGTTCACCCTCTACCACGAGGAGTTCGTGCGGTGGGTGCTGGCCGCCCTCGTGCTGCTCGCGGCGGAGTTCCTGCTGTCGCATTTCGTTTTCCGAAAAATTCCGTAAATCATGTTCCGATTCGCCAATCCGCACTTCCTGTGGCTGCTTGCGGCCGTGCCGGCGCTCGTGGCGCTGGGCTGGCTGTCGCTGCGGCTCCGACGGCGCCGCATGGCGCGTTTCGCCGCGCCCGCATTGCTGGGCGACCTCGCGCCCGAAACGGCTCCGGGGCGCTTGCGGCTCAAATTCCTGCTCTTCGTCGGTGCCGTGGGGCTGCTGGCACTCGCCGCCGCGCGTCCGCAGGCCGGCTCGAAACTCCGCGAGCAGAAAGCCGAAGGCGTGGAGCTGATGCTGGTGGTCGATGTCTCGAACTCGATGCTGGCCGAGGATTTCGAGCCCAGCCGTCTGGAGCGTACGAAGTATGCCATCGACCGCCTCGTCGAAGGGCTCGGCCAGGAGCGCATCGGTCTGGTGGTCTTCGCGGGCGAACCCCGCGTGCAGCTGCCCGTGACGTCGGATTACCGCATGGCGCGGGCTTTCGCACGCCGCATCGACCCCTCGCTGGTGTCGGTGCAGGGTACGGCCGTGGGCCGGGCGCTGTCGCAGGCGCTGCTCTCCTTCTCCGAGGCGTCGGACGACAACAAGCGCAGCCGCGCCATCGTGCTCATTACCGACGGCGAGAACCATGAAGACGACGCCCTTGCCGCCGCCGCGCGGGCCGCGGAGCAGGGCATTCGCATCCATACCATCGGCATCGGTACGCCGGAGGGTGCGCCGATCCGCATTGGCGGCGAGTTCATCCGCGACGAGAAGGGCGACATGGTTGTCTCGAAGCTCGACGAGGAGGGACTGCGCCGCATTGCCGAACGCACGGGGGGCGTCTACGTGCGGGCCACGAAGCAGTCGATCGGACTGGAGGAGATCGTGGCCGGCATCGGGGAGATGGAGCGCACGGAGCTCGCGACCGTGCGGTTCGAGGAGTTCGACGAGCGCTACCGTCCGCTGGTGTGGGCTGCCCTGCTGCTGCTGCTGTTGGAATTCGCCCTGCTCGACCGCCGCAATACGCTGCTGGCGCGTTTCAATATCTTCCGCGAGGCGGCCCCACGCTCCTGATCCCCTGCGGGCCGGTTGCGGCGGATGGCATCCGCGGTGTTGCGTCGGGGGCGGCCGGTGCGGTTTTTTGCGGCCGTCCCCCGGAATCCTCTCTGTCTGAAAGGGATTCCGGGGGACGTCCCTATCGCAAGGTCTTCGCTCCCTGCAAGGTGTGTTGCCTGATGTCGTTCGAGTCGGGCCGTGTGCGGCGGCGGATGTTGCCGGAACGCGTTCGCAGGCTGCGGCCGGAACATGTTCTCAGGCTTCGGCCGGCACGGGTTGCATTCGGACGGACGTCGCAGGGGCGCCTCACCGCTTATCCGCCTGCATCCTGCCCGTCTGCCCGTCTGCCCGTCTGCCCGTCTGCCCGTCTGTCTGTCCGCACTCCGCCTGCCTCCTCTCTGCCCTGGGCGGACTACTGTGCCTTGTACTGCGTGGGCGACATGCCGGCGATGCGTTTGAAGTAGCTGCCGAAGAACGACTGGTTCGGGAAGTTGAGGTAGTAGGCGATCTCCTGGATGCTCTTGCTCGAATACTTGAGCAGGGTTTTCGCCTCCAGAATCACGTAGCTGTCGATCCATTCCGACACGGATTTGCCGCTCACGCGTTTGATTAGCGTGGTCAGGTACTTGGGCGTGATGCACATCTGCCGGGCGTAGAAACCCACGCTGCGCTCGCGTGTGTAGTGCTCGCCGAGCAGCTGCATGAACTGCCGGAAGTACTCCTCGGCCCGGTTGTGCGGCCCCTCCTTCTCCTTGTCGGGCGCTGCGGCGTGCTCCGTGTGGCGGGCCATGATGTCGCACGTCTTGTGGATTGCGGCCGAGAGCAGGGCGTAGATTGTCTCCGTGGTGAAGGTCGTCTCCTCGGTCGCGCGGGTTTCGGCCTCGATCATGGCGATCAGCGTGTGCAGGGACGCGCATTCGCCCTCGGTGAGCCGGAGTGCGGGGGAGGAGCCGCCCATGCGGATGAATTGCGGAATGGTGTTGCGGATGTCGATGCGGACTCTGCTCAGCAGTGCGGGCGAGACGATCAGTATGTCGTGGCGTGCGGGCACCTGCGTCTCTCTTTCGAGGATGACCTTCGGGCCGCACACGAGCAGCGATCCGGGATGGAGGTCGCATTCGGATAGGTTGATGCGCGCGCAGCCTTCGCCCCGGGTGCAGAGCGAGACGATGAAGGCGTCGATGCGGCACGGAAAACGAAACCACTGCTCCTCGGAATCGCACCGGGCGATGAGCTCCTGCGAGAAGAGCCGGGGCGCGGTGTCGGGCGTGCGGGCGAGGTCCGTCAGTGCGGAGATGGAGAAACAGGGGATGGCGGCGTTATGTGTATTTTCCATGTTTTTTCTTTTTTCGTACGGACGCAAATATAGAAAAACTATGGAAAAACGGTTCGCATTGTTCGATAAGTCGAGTCTTTTCGAACAACACTGCGGCGTTTCGGAATAACGCACGACGCCCGCACCGGCGGACCGGGCGGGCGTTCGCGGCGCGGTTCCCGCGCGGGATCAGTTGGCTGCGGCAGCCGTGGGATCGATGCCCAGCGAGCGCTGCACTTCGGGCAGGATGTCGGTCACCGTGGCGGCGTCGAGGTAGGCCATGGTGCCGGTCTGGAAGATGCCGGTATAGCCGCCCGACTTCGAAACCTGGTTCACGGCTTCCTGTGCCTTGGCGATGATCGGCTCCATGAGGCGCGCCTGCTCCTTCTGCGAATCCTGCTGGGCCATCTGGATGAACTCGTCGCGGCGGTTGCTCAGCTCGTTCAGCTCCTTCTCCTTGATCTGACGGGTCGATTCGGGCAGCGTGTTCATGTTCTTCATGTAGTCCTGGTACTTGGTATTGAACTCCACGTTCATGGTCTCGTAGGTATCCTGGAGATTTTTCGTGAATTCCTCCATTTTCGCCTGCATCTCCTTGGTTTCGGGCATCGAGAGCAGGAGGGCCTGCATGTCGATCTGTCCGAATTTCTGAGCGAAGAGCGACGTGGCGCCCAGCATCATGGCGACCGCCAGGGTCAGTTTCATTGCTTTTTTCATAGAAATTTATTGGTATTGGTAATTTTTCCTCTCGCGCGGAGGCGGCGACCGGCCGCCGCACCTATTTCAGCGCTTCGATGACCTGCTGCGTGCGGTCGATGGCCGGATTGCAGAAGAGCAGCGAGGCGTTGTTGGCCGAGTCGAGCACCAGTTCTGCGCCGTGCTGCCGGGCGTAGGCCTCGATTGCGCCGAAAACCCGCTCCTGAATGGGGCGTATCAGTTCGAGGCGCTGCTTCATCAGCGTGCCGTCGGTGCCGAAAATCTGCTGCTGGTACTCCGTGACCTCCTTTTCGCGGGCCAGAATCGCATTCTCGCGTGCGTTGCGGGCCGAAGCCGTGAGCGACGGTTTCTGAGCCATGTAGTTTTCGTAGAGCGTCTCCACCTCCGCGAAACGGCGGTCCACCTCCTCCTGATAGCGTTCGGCCATGCGGTCGAGCGAGGCGAGGGCATCGTTGTACTCCTTCAGCGACTTGAATACCTTTTCGCTGTTCACCACGATGTAGTTCTGTGCCGATGCGAATCCTGCGGCGGCGAGCGTCAGCAGGCAGGTCAGAAGAATCTTTTTCATGCTTGCGAATGTTTTATCGGTTAAAAATACGCATTTATTTCCAATTTTATTGCCACACTGCTCCGTTTCTGCCGCCTTGAGCGGGTTTTCGCTCTCCGCCGGGCAGCCGCTCCTCCGCGGACGTGCCGCTTCCTGGCGTCCCGCCGCCGGTCGGTGGCGCCCCGGGGCCGCCGACTGCCTGCCGCATCAGAACTGCTGGCCGATCACGAAGTGGAACTGGCTGCCGCTGCGACGGCCCGTGTTGCCCTGGTTCGGATGGTCGAAGCCGTAGCCCCAGTCGATGCCGAGCATGCCCACCACCGGCAGGAAGAGGCGCACGCCCACGCCGGCCGAGCGCTTGATCTTGAACGGCGAGAACGATTTCCACGAGTCGAACGCATTGCCGCCTTCGAGGAAGACGAGTGCGTAGATCGTCGAGGAGGGTTTCAGAATCACGGGGTAGCGCAACTCGGCCGTGTACTTGTTGTATCCGCGCGAGTAGTTGCTCGTGGGGTCGAGGGCGCCGTCTTCGTAACCGCGCATCGAGATGATGTCGATACCGTAGATGTTGTAGCCCGACATGCCGTCGCCGCCGACCTCGAAACGCTCGAAAGGCGACTCCTTGTGGCGGTTGTAGTTACCCAGGTAACCCATCTCGGCGCTGAGCATCAGCACGAGGTTCGAGTTGCGGGACAGCGCCTGGTACATGCGCGCCTTGAACTGCCACTTGTGGAACTCGATCCACTTGTAACGCTCGTTGTCGCTCATCGTGCGGTTGCTGTAATCCTTGCCGTCCCACAGCGAGTAGGGCGGGGTGAGCTGCACCGAGGCGCTGAATTCCGAGCCGCGGCGCGGATAGAGGGGCTGATCGACCGAGTTGCGGCTGAATACGAACTTGAGCGAAAGCAGGTTGGCGGCGCCGTTCTTCATCACGAAGTAGTCCCAGTCCTTGAGCATGTAGCGTTCGTAGCTCGCCTCGGCATAGAGCGAGAAGTAGGGGTCGGGCCACGTGAGGCGTTTGCCCAGACCCGCGGCGATGCCGTAGGTGCGGAAGTACTCCGAGCTCTTCTGGAAGAGATAATAGGCGTCGGTCTGCTCCGAGTAGTGGGCCGACAGCATGAACGAGTTGGGCTTGCGGCCGCCGAGCCACGGGTCGGTGAAGCTGAACGAGAACGCCTTGTAGTAGGTGCCGTTGGTCTGGGCCGAGATCGAGAGCCGCTGGTTCTGTCCCATGGGGTAGGGGTGCCATGCGCCTTTCTTGAAGAAGTTCTTGAGCGAAAGGTTGTTGAGCGTGATGCCCACCGATCCCACGAAGGTGCCCGAGCCCCAGCCGCCCGCAATGTTGAACTGGTCCGAGGCGGTCTCCTCCAGCGGCCAGCCGATGTCCACCAGTTCGTTCGACGTGGGCACGGGCCGGATGTCGGGCATGATCGACTCGGCGTTGAAGTGGCCCATGGCGTTGAGCGTGCGGATGGTCTGCATCAGCAGCGCGCGGTTGTAGAGCTCGCCCGGCCGCGTGTAGAGCTCGCGGCGGATGATTTCGTCGTCGATGCGGTTGTTGCCCGAGATGGAGACCTCGTTGATCGTGAAGGGGCGGCCTTCGAAGATTTTGATTTCGAGGTCGATGGAGTCGGCGCCGATGATGATCTCCGAGGGGTCGATCTGCGACATGAGGTAACCCTCGTTCTGGTAGAGCGACTTCACCGACATGTCTTCGGGGTTCTCCTCGCGGCCGATGCCGAGGCGCTTGTGCATGGTTTTCTTGTCGTAGGTGTCGCCCGGATGCACGCCGAACATGTTCTGCAACTTCTCGGTGTCGTAGACCGAGTTGCCCACCCACGTGATGTTGCGGATGTAGTATTTGTTGCCCTCCGAGAGGTCGATGTCGATGCCGAGGCGTTTCTCGTTGATCGGGTAGATCGAGTCGCGCAGGACGGTGGCGTTGCGGAAGCCCTTCGAGTTGTAGAAGTCGATCAGCAGATCCTTGTCCTCCTCGAAGTCGCTCTCCTTGAGTTTGGTGTTGCGCAGGAAGTTGAGGCTCTTCTGGTGCGTCTTCTTGAAGGTGCGGCGCAGGCGTTTGTCGGTGAACTGTTCGTTGCCCGTGAAGTTGATGCGGCCGATGCGCACGCGCGGTCCGCGATCGACCACGAACGTGACGTTCACGGCGTTCGGACGCACGGCGTCGTTCTCGATGCGCGCCTCGACGCGGGCGTTGCGGAAGCCCTTCTCGGCCCAGTAGGCTTCGATGAGCTTGCGGTTCTTGTCGATCACGTAGTCGGAGTACTCCGTGCCGCGGCGCAGCTGGAGCTTCTCCATGAGGTCCTTCTGCTTGCTCTTGGTGACGCCCTCGAAGTTCCAGCTGTATACCCTGGGGCGTTCGCGCAGGAAGATTTCGAGGTCGGCGTCGTCGCCGTCGATCGTGGCGCCGATCCTCACGTCGGAGAACAGACGCTGGTTCCACAGGCGGTCGATGGCCGTGGATATGAAGCTGCTCGGAAGATAGATCGAGTCCCCGACCGCCAGTCCGGCCGAGGATTTGAGCACCTCCTTGTTGAGGTAGCGGACGCCGTGGATGCGGATGTCGCGGAGTCGGTAGAGGCGTTTCTCGGTGCCGTCGAGCATGGGGGCGTCCTCGGAAAAGGTATACGCGGTTTCCGTCGTGTCGGCGGGCTCCGTTTCCTGGGCGGAGAGTCGTCCTGCCGAGGCGAGCAGCAGCAGCGCCGCCGTCAGGAGGGTCTTACCGGGATAATTCATTGAGTACAGTCTTCTTTCTTTCGTTTGCTTGTTTTCCCTCGTTTCCCGTCCGGCGCCGGCGGCCGAGCGTCGTTCGGCGCCGTCCGCGGCCTGTCGGAAACGCGGGCCTCGGGTCCGTTCTCCGCGCGCCTGCGCGGCGCCCGGTTATTTCAGTCGTCCGAAGCGGCGGTCGCGTCGGGCGTATTCGGCCAGTGCGCGGTCGAACTCCTCCTCGCCGAAATCGGGCCACAGCACCTCGGGGAACCACAGCTCCGCGTAGGCCGCCTGCCAGAGCAGGAAGTTGCTCAGCCGCTGTTCGCCGCTCGTGCGCACGATCAGGTCCGGATCGGGGATGTCCGCGGTCCAGAGGGCTTCGGCGACCGTGCGTTCGTCGATGGCTTCGGGCGTGATAGCTCCTGCGGCGGTGCGGCGCGCCAGCGTGCGCGCGGCGTGCACCAGTTCGCTGCGCGCCGAGTAGTCGAGCGCCAGCACCAGTGTGAGCCGGTCGCAGGCCTCCGTCGCGCGTTCGGCCTGTTCGAGGTGGCGCCGCACCTTCTCCGAGAAGCGGCTGCGGTCGCCGATCATGCGGATGCGCACGCCCTGGCGGAGCAGTTCGGGCGTTTCGGCCGCCACGCACGTGCAGAACAGCTCCATGAGCCCCTCGACCTCGTCGGCGGGGCGTCCCCAGTTCTCGGTCGAAAAGGCGTAGAGCGTAAGGCACCGCACGCCGCACCGCACCGCACTGCGCACCGTCGTGCGCACCGACTCCACGCCCCGGAGGTGTCCCTCGTGGCGCGGCAGTCCGCGCATTTCGGCCCAGCGGCCGTTGCCGTCCATGATGATCGCCACGTGGCGCGGTATGGGGTTGCGTTCGTCCATGTTTGAAGTGCAAATATAGGTAAAATTCAGCTACGGATGTCGATTCCCCACATCATTTTATTGCGTAACGTGTCGTAGAACGTGATATTGTGCGGCACAGCGAGAAAAAAGCTCCGCTCCGAGCGCCGCACGGTGAATTCGGCGCCGTCTGCGGCGGCGTAGATGCGGTTGTCGAGCGTCACGGAGGCACCGGCCTGGCGGGCGCGGATGCGCAGCGTGATCTCCGACGTGTCGGGAATTACCACGGGCCGCATGGTCAGGTTGTGGGGCGCCAGCGGCGAGAGGATCAGGCAGGCGCAGCGCGGCGAGACCACGGGGCCGCCCGCGCTGAGCGAGTAGGCCGTGGAGCCGGTGGGGGTGCTGACGAGCACGCCGTCGCCGTGGTAGGTGGCCACCATCTGACGGTCCACGTAGGTTTCGACCGAGATCATGCCCGCGCCGTGGCGCTGGATGGCGAATTCGTTCAGCGCCAGCGGTGTGTCGGGTGCTTCGGCGAATCCGCCCGAGGCTTCGATCAGCGTGCGCTCCTCGGTGCGCACGTGGCCCGCGGCCAGGTCGTCGAACAGCTGTCCGATGCCGTCGGGCGGCGTGGTGGTGAGGAATCCCAGCCGACCCGAGTTGATCCCCGCGACGGGGATGGCGGCGCCGTGCAGCCGGCGCGCCCCTTCGAGCAGGGTGCCGTCGCCGCCGTAGCAGATCATGAAGGTGCCCTCGGGCTGGGCGCCGATGCGTTCGCCGAACAGCTGCCGCTCCGCGAAACGGAGTCCCGTGATCCGTTCCGCCTCGGGCGCGAACTCCCGATTGACCGCGACCTCGAACCCGTGGGCCCGTGCGGCGTCGAAAATCCGGCGCACCTCGTCGGTCGGGGGCGTCGTGTGCGGACGCGAAAAAAGTAGGATCTTCATCTGCGGAGTTCCGAAAAATTAACTAACTTTGGAACGCAAATATAAGGATTTTATGACAAAGTTAAGTGTTAATGTCAATAAGATTGCCGTGATACGCAATTCGCGCGGAGGCAACCTCCCCGACGTGGTGCGCGCGGCCACGGACATCGAGCGCTTCGGCGCTGAGGGGATCACGGTGCATCCGCGCCCCGATGCGCGTCATATCCGCTACGACGACGTGCGCGCGCTCAAGCGCGTGCTCGCCACCGAACTCAATGTCGAGGGCAACCCCGTTCCGTCGTTCGCCGACCTGGTGTGCGAAGTGGTGCCGGCGCAGGTTACGCTGGTGCCCGACGCGCCCGACGCCATTACCTCGAACGCCGGATGGGACACGATCCGCAACCGCGCGTTCCTGCGCGACATCGTGGCGCGGTTCCGCGAGTGCGGCATCCGCGTGTCGGTCTTCGTCGATCCCGATCCCGCCATGGTGGCCCGAGCCGCCGAGGGCGGCGGCGACCGTGTGGAGCTCTACACCGAGGCCTATGCCGCGCAGTATGCGGCCGACCGCGAGCGGGCCATAGCACCCTACGTGGCGGCGGCCGAGGAGGCGCGCCGCGCGGGGCTGGGGCTCAACGGCGGCCACGACCTCAATCTGGACAACCTGCGTTATTTCGCCGAGCGCATTCCGTGGCTCGACGAGGTGTCGATCGGCCATGCGCTCATCAGCGACGCCCTTTACTACGGACTCGAAAATACGGTATCGCTTTATAAGAGATGTCTGACACGGTAGCCGAACGCGAGCGGATTGCGGCCGGACCGCTCGCCGATCCCCTGTTCCGGCGTCTTGCGCGCATCGTCGATGCGCGGGGCGTGCGGGCTTTCGTCGTGGGGGGGTACGTGCGCGACCACTACCTGCGGCGTCCGTCCACCGACGTGGACGTGGTGGTCGTGGGCAGCGGCATAGAGATCGCCGAGGCGCTCGGCGCCGAGCTCCGCGCCCGGGTGTCGGTGTTCAAGACCTTCGGCACGGCCATGGTCCGCACGCGCGGGGGCACGGAGGTGGAGTTCGTGGGAGCCCGGCGCGAGTCCTACTCGCGCGACTCGCGCAAACCGGTGGTCGAGGCCGGAACGCTGGAGGACGACCAGCGCCGCCGCGACTTCACGATCAACGCCATGGCCTGGTCGATCAACGGCGACACGTTCGGCGAGCTGGTCGATCCGTTCGGCGGCATGGACGACCTGGAGGATTGCACGATCCGCACGCCGTGCGATCCCGACATCACCTTTTCGGACGATCCGCTGCGCATGATGCGGGCCGTGCGGTTCGCCGCGCAGTTGGGATTCGACATCGAGCCGGAGACCTTCGAGGCCATACGCCGCAACAGCGCCCGCATCGCCATCGTCTCGCGCGAGCGCATCGCCGTGGAGCTGAACAAGATCGTGCTTTCGCCCGTGCCGTCGATGGGTTTCGAGCTGCTGGACATGACCGGACTGCTCGAACGCATCTTCCCCGAGCTGCACCGGCTCAAGGGGGTCGAGCGCGTGGGAAAACACGCGCACAAGGACAACTTCGTCCACACGCTCAAGGTGCTTGACAACGTGGCGCGCTCCGGGGGCGACCTGTGGCTGCGGTGGGCCGCCCTGCTGCACGACATCGCCAAGCCGCAGACCAAGGCCTACGACCCGAAGGCGGGGTGGACGTTCCACGGCCACGAGGTGGTCGGCTCGAAGATGGTGCCCGCGATCTTCCGGCAGCTCAAGCTGCCGCTCAACGAGCACATGAAGTTCGTGCAGAAGATGGTCTTCCTCCACCTCCGTCCGATCATCCTCTCGGAGGACATGGTGACCGATTCGGCCGTGCGGCGGCTGCTCTTCGAGGCGGGCGACGACATCGAGTGCCTCATGACGCTCTGCGAAGCCGACATCACCTCGGGCATCGACGCCAAGGTGAAGCGCTACCTCGCGAATTTCGCCCTCGTGCGCCGCAAGATGAAGGACCTGGAGGAGCGCGACCGTGTCCGCAACTTCCAGCCGCCGATTACGGGCGAAATCATCATGAAGACTTACTGCATAGGTCCTTCGCGCGTCATCGGCGAAATCAAGGAGGTTATCAAGAATGCGATTCTCGACGGCGAGATTCCCAACGAATACGATGCCGCCTACGCGTTGATGCTCCGCCTTGCCGCCGAGCGGGGATTGGTGCTGCCCGAATCCGACAAAGCATAGGTTTCGGACTTTTCAGCCGATAGATATTTTGTCCAATTTTAATTCCCTCCTATGAAAACCGATTTTTATACCAAGGCGATTCTTACCGTCATCGCTCTTTGTCTTGTACTGATTGTTTTGCGCGATATTTCGTTCGTTACGCCTGCCAAGGCCGATCCGCTCCCCGATCCTGCCGCCGCGGCCTATTTGTCCAAGGATGTGGTCAACGTCCGTATCGTCGAGATTCCTCGCGTGGAAATCAGTGCCCCTTTCGGCGGTTTTCAGGTCGATGTCCGCGAGATGCCAGGTCTCGATATCGACCGCATGCCGATTGTCAGCGTGCGATAGTGGGGGGACTTCGCTTGTTTTTGGTCTGCTGTCGTTCGGCAGGCCCCGGACGAATCCGGCTCTGCATTCACTCCTAAGACCGTCCGAACCTCCGCTTTCGTCCTCTCCGGGCAAAAAAACAAGGGACCGAACTTTCGTTCGGCCCCTTTGGTAGCGGGAGGAGGACTCGAACCTCCGACCTCCGGGTTATGAGCCCGACGAGCTGCCAACTGCTCTATCCCGCGATATATCTTCGATAACGTGATCTATCGCTTTTGCTTTGCAAAGGTAATGCAAATTTTCCGTTTCACCAAATATATTTTCTCAAAAAAACGCACATTGCACAAATACATACTGAACCACAAGTATTTATCAACCCACCATCTCCCACACGAACCGCCGGCCGCCCGGCAGCGGCACAAAAAAAGCCCTTTCGGCAGCTCGGCGCACACCGACGCACATAAGCGCACATCGGCATACATCGGCATACATCGGCCCCGAACGTCACGACCGCCGGGCTCGCCGCAACCGGCCATCCCGCCACACACGCCCTGTCCCGCACTCGGAATAAGACCGGAAAACACACCCGGGAAAGCCCCGCTCCGCAAAACGGTCACGGCCCCGCGCACTCCAACCCGACCGATGCTGCGCCCGACCGACGGCATCCCCGGAAAGAAGCGGGATCGGCCTCCGTCAGCGCAGCCCCTCGGCCACAACCTCCGAGAGGTCGCGCACGGGCGTTGCCGTACCCCGCACGAGCGCCTTCTTGCAGAGCGGACACGCCGTAACGATCGTGTCGGCCCCCGTGGCGTCGAGCTCGGCGCCCACGGAGCGTGCGATCCGCACCTGGTCGCCGTCCGAGATGGCCGTATTGGCCACCGAGGCGCCGCAGCAGAGGGCATCCTCGCGTGCGTGGGCGGCTTCGGCCAGCGTGCCGAGCGCCTCAATCACGGCGCGGGGCTCGTCGTAGATGCCGCTGCCGCGCCCCAGCTCGCAGGGGTCGTGGTAGGCGAAACGCCCGTCCCCGGCCGCCACGCGGATGCGTCCGGCCTCCAGCAGCCGCAGGATATACTGCGAATGGTGCAGCACCTCGATGCCTTCGAGCGCGTAGTCCTCGCGGAACACGCGCAGGCAGATCGGACACGAGGTGACCAGCGTGGAGATGTTGTGTTTGCGGAAAAGCTCCGTGTTATAGCGCATCATCTTGCGGGCCGAGTCGGTCTCGCCCGCGAGCATCAGCGGACGGCCGCAGCACACGCCGCCCTCGCGGTCGGCCCACCACACCTCCTCGCCCGCCGCATGAAAGATGCGCTCCATGGCGCCGAGCGTGCGGGGCGTGAGGAGCGTCATGCACCCCGCGAAGTAGCCCACGCGGCCCGTGCCCGACGACCGGTCGAGCCCGACAAGGTAGTCGTAGCGCTTCTCGTCGGGGACGTTGTGCATGGTGTCGCGCGAACTCAGACGCAGCGTATTGAGGTCGATGCCCACGGGACACCGCTCGGCGCAGCGGCCGCACATGAGGCAGTTGTCGGCCGTCTCGCGGCGCAGCATGCCGTATCGGCGGTCGCGCAGGAAGTAGACCGACTGCACGTCGTCGATGCCCAGCACGCCCTGCAACTGGCAGGGGTCGATGCAGATGCCGCAGCGCGAGCAGGCATCGACCTGGAAGCGGTCCGAGGGCGACTCCTTTTCGCCCGGACGGATGCCGTAGCGGCGCAGGAAGATCAGCGGTATCTCGGTGAAGATGTGCATGTAGCGCGAGAAAGGCAGCGCCAGGAAGAAGACGCCCAGCACCGTGGAGTAGCCCCACCACGCCGCACCCTCGGCACGGATCAGCCACTCCGTGGCCGCATGCTCCGAGAGCCAGCCCCCGATGCCGCCGGTGAGGAATCCGCCCCCTCCGTAGAGGGCGCAGGTGAGGCTCTCGGCGGCCAGGCGCGCCGGGAAGACGCACCACAGCGCCGTGAGGGCGATGCGGTCGCCCGGCACATGACGCGTCGTGCGCCGCAGACCCAGGGCCCGCGAGCGCAGCCGCTTGAACCACGCGAGCGCCACGCCCGAGAGGACGAAGAGCAGCAGCAGGTCCATCAGAAAGTCGAAGAAGGGCTTGTGGTCGAGGTTCGTGGCGAAATAGCGGAAGAAGACGTGGCCCTGGAGGGGCACGTAGCGCAGTCCGAGGTAGGCCATCGTCTCGATCCACCCCGCGGCGATCAGCAGGAACCAGCCGAACGCGAGGCTCATGTGCATGTAGCCCAGCAGGGGATTGACACGGAAGATGCGGCGGTGGAGCAGCGACTCGCACACAACCTCGCCCACGGCCCCCAGGGTGCGGCGCGTAGGCACGCCGCGCACGAAGCGCATGCGGTCCGCGGGCGCGAGGTGCGCGAACCACGAACCCCACTTCCAGAGCAGCAGCACGAACATCGCCGTAGCGCCGACGATGAACGGAATACAGAACGGAGCGTAGAAAGTCATGGCTAAAAGTCCCCCAGTTTACGTTTGATGAGCATCACCACGCCGCGCGTGTTGATGCCGCGCGGACAGACCAGGCGGCACTTGCCGCAGAGCATGCACTTGTTCATCTCCTCGTAGGCCCCCTGGTATTCGCCGCGCCGCACGAGCGTGTGCACGCGGCGGAAGTTGAACTGCGTGAGGTTGCCCGCCGTGCACACGGCGGTGCAGGAGCCGCAGCCGATGCAGGTCTGCAACTCGGGCATCTCGCGCAGGATCTCGTCGCTCTTGCGCAGGTTGTTGCGGTCGATGTCGATCGCCCGGGGCTTGCTGATGGTGTAACCGAATTGTATGACGGCCATGACGCTACGAATTTTTCACGTAAGCCGCGGCGGCATCGGCCGCGGCGATGCCCTCGCAGATCGTCTCGCCCACGTTCTTGGGCGCCGTGACCGTGCCGGCATAGAAAATACCCTCCACGGGCGACGCCGTGCCCCCCAGGAAGAGGTCGCGCGGGGCCATGAAGCCGCTCGGCGCGCGCCGCAGCCCGGCCGACGCCTCGAACGCCGCATTCGTCGCACCGGCCCGCATGCCCACGAGCAGCACGAGCATATCGACGCTCATGCGCAGCGGACGCCCCGTGAGCGTATCCTCGGCCTTGATCTGCACGCGGCCGTCGATCGTGGGCGCCGCCTCCGAAATGCGCCCGCGCACGAAGTGTACGTTGTATTTCTGCTGGGCCTCGCGGTACATCTCCTCATATCCGGGCCCGAACATGCGGATGTCCATATAGAAATTGAAGACGTCGGCCTCGGGAAAGAGGCGCTTCATCTCCATGGCCTGCTTCACGCCCGTGATGCAGCACACGCGCGAGCAGTGCTGCTGGCACACCTTCTCGTCGCGCGAACCCACGCAGTGCAGGAAGGCGATGCGCGACGGACGCGAGCCGTCGGCTTTCGCCACGCGGCCCTCGTCGAACATGCGCTCCAGGTCGGCCGAGGTAATCACGTTGTCGTAGATGCCGTAGCCGTACTCCTCCTTCACCGCGGCGTCGAAGATCTCGAATCCCGAGCACACGACCACCGCGTCGCACTCCAGGCGGCGACCGTCGGCCAGCGTGACGCTCCGGCTCCCGACGGCCGCAACCTCGGCCGAGAGGAGCACCTCGATGCCGCTGCGCACCACGCGGCTCTTCAGCTCGCCGAGCACCTCGGCGGCCGGGGTGAACGACGGGAACAACACGTGCCAGCCCCGCAGCTTGCCGCCCAGCTCGGGCTCCTTTTCCACGATCAGGGGGCTGCACCCCTCCTCGGCCAGACGCAGGGCCGCCTGCATGCCGGCGACACCGCCGCCTATGACGATCACTCTCTTCATCATCGTTTCATGTCGTAAATGGTATCCTGCGCGCTGCAATTGACCACGGCGGAATCGGGCTTGCCGATGTATTTGCCGTTGCGGCCCAGGTATTTGGCCGCGGGATCGTAGGCTACGCCCATCTTGTCGAGCAGCGGTTCGACATCGACCTGGTGCATCTGCATGCCCAGCTCCCACGGGTCGTAGCCCAGCACCAGCCCGGCCATCTCCTCGTAGGTCAGCACCGGAATGCCGCGGCCGTTCTGGCCGTAGGTCGTGCCCTCCATCTCGGCGATGGCATACTGCCACTTGTCGAGGAACATGGCGCAGCCGGGGCAGTTGGCCACGATGAAGTCGGGGCGGTAGGGTGCCATGCTTTCGAGCTTCTTCTGCGAGTTGGCGATCGAATAGCCGCGGTTGGCCTGCACCAGGTAGTTGCGGAA
>OFFE01000836.1_pt1 | contig 24555 bp, 21 predicted proteins | sample 1521371 | NCBI WGS metagenome assembly OFFE01 (sample SAMEA3504131, study PRJEB24116) | mouse gut metagenome | biome: mouse gut; feature: mouse-associated habitat; material: faeces | place: Denmark | collected 2011 | reverse complement strand
TCTTTCGGAAAGTTCGCCTTACTTGCTTGTAAGGCGAACTTTTTATTACTTTTTACATCTTAAACCTTATTTTCTGATAATGCAAGTCTAAAATTATTTTTGGTGGTTTTGATGGTTTTCTGATTTTTTTATTGTCTATTTTGTTATAAATCACAGTGAATTTAAGACAGTTCTTTATTTCTGAAGAGAGATGGCATTTCATTCCAACACCAAAAAAGTTCGCCTTACAAGCAAGTAAGGCGAACTTTTTTACACGGATGAACGAATTCCTGACAATGATTTTTTCGAATTCAGGCTAAATTAATGCAAATCCCCATAGCCCATGGTGAGACTCATGATTCATTCTGGCTGTCATGCCCCTTAAAAGCTTACAGCTCCAACCCCTCAAAAGGCCGGTTCCGCGCCGTCTCCTGACGCCGTACATGCTCACGCACCTGTGCGGAAGCCTCCTCCACAGCCTCCCTGAACCCCATCGCCGACAGCCGCACCGCGCCGTCTCCCCAGATGATCATCTGCTCCAGCCTGTCCGACGTGGCCACTGTGACCCTGTGCTTCCTGCCGATTTCATGGACGGTCTTCTCAATATACTGATCCGCCGTCTCGGCCTCTTTTGTGTAGACCACATAGATATTGTGGTATTTCTGCACGGAGCCCGTGTTCCCCTTTACCTTATAGGCGTCGAACACCAGTATCAGCGTGCATCCCGCGAATCCCTGATAATTGCTGCAGACATCCATCAGCCGGTCCCTTGCGCTGTCAATGTTCACCTCCGCCAGGTCGTGCAGATCCTCCCAGGCGAAGATGATGTTATAACCGTCCACCAGGAGGTATTCCTCTTTCCTCCCGGGCTCGTCCGCTCCCTTCCGCCCGGACGGTCTCTGACCATCCTCCGGAGCCCGCTTCGCCCCGGAACCGGAAGACCGCCCGCTACCCGCCTGTCTGCCCGTTCCCTGCGGGGAATCCGCAAGTCCACTGCTGTCCGTGCTGTCCGATGTCCCGCCGTCCCCGGATGCCGCCCTGCCAGTGTTCTGCTGATGATAGCGGTAGGGCTCATAGTCCCTGCTGCTCTTCCCGTAAGTGCGGGTGAAGATTTCCTCGATTTCTTCCTGGGTGATGTAGTCGGACGCTGACTGCTTCCTGCCTTCCGCTGCCCTCTTCCTGCCCGCTGCCGCTGTCACGCCCCTACCGGGCATCCCTTCACCGGTAGGCCGAACTTCATTGCCCTCTACTCCGGCCATACCGCCGCCCGCGCCATAGCGCTGCCCCTCGCCCACAGGCCGGAGGCCGTTTCTGCCTGTACCGTCCTCCCCGAATCCGCTCCCTTCCCGGCACGGCCCGTCCGCTTCCCCAGTGCCGCCCCCGGCCTCCCCACGCCATCCGCTCTCCACATGGGCATACTCCGGCACCTGATCCCAGGGCACCACGAACCCCGCGCCATGGGCGCAGAATACCGATGAGGCCGGATTCTCCACATCCGCCTCCGGATCATAGCCGAACTGTTCCATCACCTGGTCCGTGTCATGGCAGGGCTCATATCCTTTCAGGATGCAGCTGAACCTCCCCAGCCCCCTTGTATAGGCGTTCACCTCGCTCTGGTAGCTCCCGATGGTGGATGCCGGAGCACTGCCTTTCAGGATGGCGTACTCCCCATCCGTCTCCGGCGGGTCGAACTGTCCGCACATCCTCTGGATATCGGACATGGCCCTGCCCACCTGCCCCGCGGGCACCTCCAGGGTGAAGGCCATCACGGGCTCCAGGAGCACGCTCCTGCTCTGCATCAGGCCCTGGCGCAGCGCCCGGTAAGTGGCCTGCCTGAAATCGCCGCCCTCGGTGTGCTTGATGTGGGCACGGCCTGTCAGCAGCGTAATCTTCATGTCCGTGACAGGCGAGCCTGTCAGCACCCCCGGATGGGTGCGTTCCTCCAGATGGGTCAGAACCAGCCTCTGCCAGTTCCTGTCCAGCACGTCCTCGCTGCAGGCGCTGGCAAACTGCAGGCCGCTGCCCGGCTCCCCCGGTTCCAGCAGCAGATGCACCTCCGCATAATGGCGCAGTGGCTCGAAATGCCCGATGCCCTCCACAGTGTCGGCGATGGTCTCCTTGTACAGAATCTGGCCGTCCGTAAACTCCACGTCCAGGCCGAACCGCTCCGATATCAGCCTTTTCAGGACCTCTATCTGCACCTCGCCCATGACCTGCACATGGATTTCCGGCACATACCGCTTCCCGGCCAAGAGACCTCCCCCGGCAGACGCGCCTTTCCCCACAGGAACCCCTTTTTCCGATGCAGAATCGTTCTGTGCCTCCCCAGACCGCCCGTTTGCCGCCCTCTGCCAGACCACATGGAGCTGAGGCTCTTCCTCCTCCAGCTTCCTGAGCTGCCCCAGCACCTTCACCGCGTCGCTCCCCTCCGGCAGCACCAGTGAGAGCGCCGGAACCGCCCCGGCGACCATCAGGGCGGACATCACCAGCCCCAGGGCCGCCAGCAGCCGCTCACCGGTGAAAAAGCCCGTCCGGCTCCGGCGCGCGTCTTTCGCGCCAGTCCGGTCACGGCGCAGATTCCGCCCGCCGCCACCTCATCCACAGCCTCATACTGCCCGCCGCCGTAGATTCGAATCTGGTTCACCTTCTCCTCCCAGATTTCCGCCTCCGCCCCTGCGCTGCCCGCATTGCTCACAGGCATCTTCACCCGCAGCACGCCTCCTGTGACTTTCAGGTGGGTCAGTCGGTTGCCTGACGCGTCCCTGGAGATTTTGTACACCCTGGCGCCGAATTCCTGAGAATATTCCGGGCACAGCGCAAAACGGCGGATTCCATCCAGCAGCTCTCCCAGGCCCTCCATATGCAGCGCGGAGCCGAAGTAGCAGGGAAAGACATGCCGCCTGGCTATGGCTCCGGCCACGGAAATGTCTGCCAGTTCCCCTGTCTCCAGATATTCCTCCAGCAGGGCCTCATCACACATGGACAGCTCCTCCAGCCAGGCCTCGCCCCCTCCCTCTGCCTCCGGTCCGAATTCCAGACAGCCATCTCCCAGCTTGGCCCGAAGCTCCCCCAGGAGCCTGTCCTTGTCCGTATCCGGCTGATCCATCTTGTTGACGAACAGGAACACCGGAATCCCGTACTGTCCCAGAAGCCGCCAGAGGGTCTGCACATGTCCCTGCACCCCGTCCGAACCGCTGATGACTAATACTCCATAGTCAATCACCTGCAGCGTGCGCTCCATCTCCGCGCTGAAATCCACATGTCCTGGGGTGTCCAGCAGCGTGATGTCCAATCCCTCCCAGGTAAGCTGTGCCTGTTTGGAGAAAATCGTGATGCCCCTCTCCCGCTCCAGGTGGAAATTGTCCAGGAACGCGTCCTGATGATCCACCCGGCCCAGCCTGCGAATCCTGCCTCCGGTATATAAAAGCCCCTCTGCAAGGGTAGTCTTTCCCGCGTCCACATGGGCCAGCAGGCCGATGCAGATATGTCCTGTGCTTTTCCCTTCCCTCTGTCCGCCCATGCGAAACGCCTCCCTGTCTCCGTCTTATGCATATCCATACTACCATAAACGTCCCTGTATTACAAGACAGGGGACAGGCGCAAGTCCCAATTGCCTGGCCAGTGCGCTGCTGTGTTAATTCCAAGACGGCCAGCGCCCGATGTCCTCACCAGGACAGGGCTCAGAAAGGATGCGATGCGGACACGCCTCCTGACGGCGACATGGTAACGGGGGAACGGCGAACCGTCAGGGCGGCTCCGCGCAAAAGGCCGATACCCGAACCCCGTCATGGGCAAAGTCTACCGTAATCGCGCCATACCGCGCCGTCTGGGCAATCACGGTTCCTGATTCCTCCAGCCGCTCCAGCAGCTCGGCATGGGGATGGCCGTAGCGGTTGTTCCTGCCGCTGGAGATTACGGTGAGCCTGGGCGAAAGCCGCTCCAGCAGCTCCTTTGGCGTGGAATTCTTCGACCCGTGATGGGCGGCTTTCAGTACGCTCACATCCCTGATGTCCCTGGCTTCCAGTTCCCCCTGCAGGGCCGCCTCCCCCTCGTTCTGCACGTCCCCGGTCAGGAGCAGCGTCCAGTCTGGCGCTTCCCCTTCTCTGCCCTGGACATCCCCGGCGCTTTCCCAAAACTCCACATAGAAGCATTCCGAGTAGGCATTGACATCCTCCGTACCAAGGCTCTCGCCGGGGTGGAGGCAGGTGAAGTCCGCGCTGCCGCAGCCAAAGCTCATCCCGGCCCTGAGATACCCTACAGGCACAGGGCTGGACTGGGAGGCCTGCTCCGCAGCCGCCACCAGCTCTCCCAATTGCTCCTGTCTGGCATCCTCCCGAATAGCGGGAAGCAGTAGCTGGCCTACGGTGATGTTGTTCTCACCGCCCATCTTAAGCAGCTCCACCGCGCCGTTCACATGGTCCGCATCCGGGTGGGACAGGAAGACGGCATCGATATTTTGTATCCCCTCATGCTTCAGATAGGGAAGCAGCAGATACTTCCCTACGCCGCTGCGGCTGCTGCTGCCGCAGTCGAAGAGGAAGTTCTCCCCGGAGGCAGTCCGCACCAGGATGCAGTCCCCCTGTCCCACGTCCAGGAATGTGACGCTGTTTTCCGGAGTCGGACGGAGGACAAAGAGCAGGACGGCCGCCGCCAGGGCGCAAGGCTCCACAGGCCATCTCCTCATCCTCCCGGACCTCCCGCCTACCCTGCCCACCACAGCGCCATCCGGCTCCGGCAGGTACGCCTTTTTCCCGTTCCCCGCTGTCCCCGGCATGTCCTCCGCTCGGTTTCTCGTCGTCCTCGGTCCGCCATCCACCCGGTTCCCCGCTGTCTCCGGCCTGCCATCTATCCGATTCCCCGCCGTCCCCGACATGTCCTCCGCTCGGCTTCTCTCTATCCCCGGCCTGCCCTCTATCTGGTTCCCCGCCATCCCCGGCACGCCACCCATCCGCTTCCCCACCGTCCCCGGCCTGCCATCCTCCTTCCGCTGTCCCCAATCCCCAGTCAGCCCCATGCGCTCCGCCGCCTCCTCCTTCCGTTTCCTGCGGCTCCGCAACAGAACCACCCCCGCCAGCAGTACATAGTACGCCGCAATCTGCCACACCTTCGGACATCCCGGATTCCAGGTGTGGAAGGGCAGCCTGTCGAAGCAGCCGCAGACAAATTCATAGGATTGCAGGATAATATAATCGATACCGCCCAGTACACCCAGCCCCGGCACCAGCATGGCCAGCAGCCCCGTAATCATCATGGGTTTCATCAGAGGTAAGACAAAAAGGTTCAAGAAGACAGAATACACCGGAACTTCATAGTAGAACCACAACTGGATGGGCAGCGTTGTCAGGGTGATGGACAGGCTGGCCATGGCGGACTGAAGCAATCCTCTCCCCAGCCCCCGGCAACCCTCCCACAGCGCCGCGCCCATTCCCCCCGCGGCCTCCCGTATCCCTAGGGACTGCCCCTGTGCCTGAAAGAGCCTCCCCTGTATCTGAAGGGGATTCCCCTGTACCTGAAGGGGATTCCCCTGTATCCGAAGGGGATTCCCCCGCAACCGCTCTGTCAGGCTCCCGCCGGTCGGTTTCGAGGTCTTTCCCGGCGGTTTCTTTGCCCTCCCCGCGGACGCCGAAGGATTCCGCCCTGGCGAAAGCGCCAGCACAGGGCTCACCACACCGAGGCCCAGCACGGAGGAGAAGGAGAGCAGGAATCCGCTGCTTTGCAGGTAGTACGGATTCCACGCCACCATCACCGCCCCCATGACTCCCAAAGCCGTCAGCATGTCGTATGTCCTGCCCACCACTTCCCCGAACATCCGAATCAGGTACATCCCGATGGCCCGGCAGGCGGACACGCTGAATCCCGTCATGCCGCCGTACAGAAGGAGCAGCACGCTGCCTCCCACAGCCGCCGGGCAGATGGGTAGGCCGATCCTGCGCAGCAGCCTGTAGACAGTCATGCCGATGATGGTGATGTGCAGAGAGGAGATGGACAGGATGTGCAGGATACCGTTCCTCTTGTACAGATCCTTCAGCTCGCTGTCCAAGTCCTTCTTGTCCCCCAAAAGCAAAGCGCTCATCACAGCCGCCTCCTTCCCCGGGAAAATCCGGTACAGCCGCTCCTTCAGCAGACATTTCAGTTCATACAGGCTGTTGCGCACAGGCCACCAATCCTCCCCGCAGGCCTTCATCTGTGCCTTCCGCAGCTTCCCGCCGATTGAGAGCGTCCTGTAATAGACCGCCGCGTCGAATTCCCCCGGATTGGTGGCATGGGAATAGGGCGCAAAGATACCCTGAACCGCCACTGTCCTCCCCAGAGGGATGTCCGCCTCCCCCTGCATCTCACATATAAAGTTTTCCGCACATGGAATTCCCTGCCCCGAAACCCCGGCAGACTGCCCGGGGGCATTCGAATCATATATGACTACAGACTTTAGATAAATAGATGTCTCATCCTTTTGGTACACCTGTCCCGCAATCAGCAGCTCCTGTGCCGCCTCCAGCTCCTTCGCGCTCACATAGCCAGGCGGCACATCCTCCGCCCCTCCGGCTCCCAGCCGGAGGGCGGCGATGACTACCAGGAACAGGGCCGCCAGGAACAATGGCCGTTTCATGGATTGATTCCCCCTTATACCCCGTCAAAATCCCCTCTGTCCATACAACTCCCGTCCGTGCATTTTCTGCCCGGCAGCTTCAATGCAGCTTCCGCTCCGTGCGCTTTATGGTGAAGACGATGGCTATCCCCGCGATGGCCGCCATCAGCAGATAGGACTGGAGCATGGGCATGAAGTTGTAGCTCTCCCCCTTCCACACGATGTAGAAATCCCGGTTGATATAGGTCACCGGCAGGAGCTTCGCCACCGTCTGCACGGCCGGAGGCATATTGTCATAGCTGATGCCCATCATGCCGCTGAGAACCATCATCCCGAAATACAGCAGCATGGTCACGCAGTAGGTCAGCGAGAATTTCCGCAGCAGGGATGAAATGGCATGGGACAGGCAGAACAGGATCACGCTGAAGCTGAAGATGCACACCAGGTACAGCAGGCCTCCCGAAAGCGTGGGCGCCTTCAAATCCACTGCCGCATATCCCACCCCGAAATAGACCAGGAAGGCCAGAATCATGAATATAATCTCCGACAGGATGCGGTTGCAGATGGACACTCCAGCCCTGATGCCGAACAGCTCCATCCGCTGGGGGATGCCCTTCTCCATCTCCTGGGCATTGGACACTCCATAGCCCATGAAAATGGTGGCCATGGGAATCAGGGATCCGATTCCCAGGAAGACGGAGGTATTGGCCTCCTCCAGCATAGCGGAGCCGGCCACCTGGCTCATCACGGCCCGGGTGATGATAATCATCATCAGCACCGGCATGCCCACGCCGAAGATATGCACATAGGGATTCCCGATGACCTTGCGGAATTCAAATCCCAGCATCTGGAACGATACGGTCTTCCGTTTATGATTATTCTGCATAAGAGTTCCCTCCTTTCGCGGCCTTGGCGTTCGTATAGAGGATTTCGATGTCATTGTTGCTCCGCTTGTAATTGACATCGTTCTCCTGAAGAAGATCCGTAATCTTCCGCTCCGTCTCCGCGCTCTCGCAGGACAAGGCTATAAGATGGGCCGGAGCCGCCAGCCTGCGGAAGCCGGACAGCAGCTTTTCGTTCTCCTCGCAGTGGTTCACTACAATCACCGCCCTGCCGCAGTACTTCCGGAACAGTTCCTCCTTCGGGCCGTAGTCCAGCACGAGCCCCTTGTCCAGTATCAGCAGCTTTTGGGCCAGTTGGTCCAGCTCCTCATAATAATGGGATACCATCAGAAAGCTCTCCCGCTTCCCCCGGTACCACTCCACCAGCTTCTCCACCAGCCTCTGCCTGGTCTCGAAGTCCAGCCCGGATGTGACCTCATCGTAAAAGGTCAGGGCCGCCTCCTGCATCATGACCATGATGATGGTGAACCGCTGCTTCTGTCCGCCGGAAAGCTTGGAATACTTCTTCCGCAGACAGTCCCCGAACTCAAAAAAGGCAATCAGCTCCTGAAGCTTCCTGTCCCGGGCGATTCTCGTCCCCAGAACCGCCTCCATGATATGCCTCACCGGCATGGCATCCGTGTACTCGTTGAACTGCATGTGCACCGCCATCTCCTCCGGCCTCAGCCCTGTCCGAATCACCCCCTGATAGGGCACCAGCCCCAAAATGGCCTTCAGCAGCGTCGTCTTCCCTGCGCCGTTGGAACCGATCACGCCCACCCGGTCGCCCTCCTCGATCTGTATGGGGGAGTCGATGGACAGGGCCGTGTCCGCCCCGTAGCGCACTGTCAGATTTTCAATGGATAACAGCATACGATACATCTCCCTTCTTCTGCAGGATTCAAGCCGTCCTGCATAAGGTCATCATAGCAGATCCGGATGAATTTGGAATGAAGAGCGTATGAAACTTCTTGACTTCACTGCAATTCCCTCCCGGCAGGAAAAATCAGCAGGGTCACCACGCTGTCCTCCCCGTTCCGCACCTCAAGGCGGGCCTCCAGCTTCTTCGCGTAATAGGACGCGATATACAGCCCCAGCCCATGGCTGTGCAGCCCTGCGCTGTCCGCCTGGTGGCTGCCGGTGACAAAGGGTTCGAAGACGTGGGGCATGAGCCCGTCGGGAATGGTCACACCGAAATTCTCGATCAGGATTCCCCTCTCCTGCCCCTCCTCCCGCAGTTCAATCCGGATGAGTCCCCCCTCAGGCGTATACCGCACCGCGTTGGACAGCAGATTGTCCAGTATCCGGGCCGCCATGGCCTCGTCCGTATCCGCCAGAAGCTCCAAGTCCGCCGGAGCCTCCACATGAATCCCCCTGTCCGCCACCGCCACCTGATAGGACTGCAGCCGCTCCGCCAGCACCTGCCCCACATCCGTCCTCCGGATGCTCATGTCCCGGGCGCAGTGGTTCAGGTACAGGATGTCCTCCACCATCTTGCGCATGGACAGGAGCTGCTCCTTCACCCTGGGCAGATAGGCTTTCGTGTCCTTATATCTGCCCACCTCGTTCAGCATACCGTCCACCAGAAGCAGCGCTGCGGCGATGGGGGTCTTGAGCTGATGGGAGGAGGAGCGCAGGAAGATTTCCTGACGCTCGTTCTCCTCCGCCAGCTCCCTGTTCTTCTCCTCCAGCTCCATATAGCTCTCCCTGATCTGCTGGTAGAAATCGTCCAGGGTCTCCCCCAGCTCCCGCACCTCGTCCCCCGTCTCCGTCCCCTTCCACGCCAGCCGCTCCACAGAGAAATCCTTCCTGTGCTTCATCTCCTCCGCGTGCCGCACCAACTCCAGGATAGGGCGCACGATGCCCCTGGAATACATGCCGGAGAACAGCACCGTCAGCAGGACGATCACGGCCCCCAGCATGGGAAGGCTCTGCAGCACCACAGGGCGGATTTCGTCCGCCCCGGGCGTCACCGCCGGTAAAATAGAAAAAACAATCCGTTTTTCCGTCTTTTCCATGGCCACATAGTTGGTATACCGGTCCCCCAGGACCTGCACCCCGGCCTCTATGACCACACAGCCATCGGAATAGGTATGGACCCTTACGGATTCATTGGAAAATTCATCCTCGATGTCCCTCTGATAGCGCAGCCGGACACCCACAGGCAGGTTTCCCCCCTGCCCGGTCTCCGCCAGGATCTCCCCCAGCTCCTCCAGGTTCTTCCCCAGCTCCTCCCACAGCTCCTCCGAGTCCTCCGCCCCGGCATCCCAGGCCTTGAAAAGTCCCTCCCGGCATCTGTCCAGGACTTCCCGCAGCCTTTGATCCCGGAGCCTGACCTCCGCCGAAAAGGCCTTGCCCGTCAGCAGCACATAGTCCCCGCTAACGGGAATCTCCACGGAAAAGCAGGCCGTCGGGTTCCGCACCCGCACCGCCTCGTAGGTGCCGCACTCCATGTAAGCCCTGTGCTGCGCCAGGACGGAGCGGAGGTTCTGCTCGCACACATAGTCCACATACAGGGATGGCAGCATGCATATGAAATATCCCACCAGAAACACCAGCAGCCCCACCGCCAGCGCCATGCTGTACAGCAGATTCTTCCGTCCCAGACCCATGGCAACGCCTCCCCTTCAATGGCCCTCCGCGGCATTCTGCTCCGCGGCCTTGTCGAATTGATAGCCCACGCCGATCACGGTCCTGATGCAGGGGACGGGAAGCTTTTTGCGCAGATTCTTCACATGGGCATCGATGATCCTGTCGTTTCCGATGTAATCCTCATTGAAGATGCTGAGAATCAGCTGCTCCCTGGTAAAGACCCTGTTCGGCTGGCTCATCAGCGTATGCAGCAGCAGATATTCGCTGAGCGTCAGGGGCAGCTTCTCTCCCCGGTAATAGGCGCAGTACGCCTCCTCCCGCAGCACCAGGCCCCGGCCCCTCTCTGCCCCGCTCCCCGCGGTGCGCCGCAGGATAGTCTCCATCCTCTTGAGCAGGATGATGGGGGACACCGGCTTGATGACGTAATCGTCCGCATACAGGTTGAAGGCCTTCACCTGGGTCTGCTCGTCCTCCAGCGCGGTCAGCATGATGGCCGCCGTCTTCTTCCGGTTCTCCTGGATATACCGCAGCACCTCGAAGCCGTCCGCACCGGGCACGCAGATGTCCAGCACCGCTATGTCGAACTCCTGCTCCCGCAGAAGGTCTATGGCCGCGTCTCCCCGCTCCACCCCGGTCACCTGGTATCCGGACATGGACATATATTCCGTCAGGACCTCCAGAATCGTGGGCTCGTCCTCCAGAAACAAGACTCTGTACGCCGTCTCCTTCATCTGCGTCTACCTCCCCCCGGATTCCGCCCGGGAACCGTCTATTCTGTTTTCTATTTATACAGCGATTAAATCTTGCCCCAAAACCGGATAAACGGCATGGCTTGCTGCGCAATGTGACTGGCAAGAATTCGATGCCGTTTATATATTTTACCGCTTTGATATGAATTTCATATGAAGATTGTGTGAGAAAAACCGTCTTTCGTGAAAATGAGAATCAATTCTCCGGAGTCGTGACGATATCCAGGTTCCGCTCGTAGGCAGAGGAAGAAAAAGAGGCGGGCACCTCCCCGTTGATCAGAATCTGCACCTTGTTGATATTGCTCAGCTCCACCAGGGAATTGACGATAGAATAGATAGATACATCCGTTGATACGTTATTCACCACATTCAGGAAGTTCTCGTCCAGATTCACATAGCAGACTCCGTCCTTGGTCATGACATTGACAATCTTGGTGCCGGGGTTGATGGAAGGATACAGCCCCTCTATCTGGCCGCTGGGCCCCGCGATCAGCTCCTCCACCACGAAGCGCTCCATGGGCGTATTGGTGGAATAATGCTTCTCCCGGTAAGCGGCGATCAGCTCCGTGCCGCTCTCCCCGGCGAAATAGAGCTTCACCTTCGCCAGCTCGTAGGTATTGATCTCATTGCCGTCATTGTCGATGAACTGATCCGCGTTCATCCAGCCGATTACATTCCCCTTCCTGTCGGAGAGCTGGTTCCCCTCCACGGTTATCATCACCAGGTTCACGTCCGGAAGCTGGGTCAGGGTGCGCACCACCGCCGCCCGCACCAGCACCTCCGTCATCGCGGGCAGGTCGTTGTAGGCGGCGTCCACATCGATGGACAGATTTCCCTCCTCCAGCTTCGTCCCCAGCACCTTGAAGCCCATGTTCAGGGGCGCTTTGTATTCCAGCATCTCCGGGCTGGTGGACAGGCAGTCCATGAGTTCCTGCAGCCGTGCGGATTCCTCCGCAGCCTGCATCTCCACCTCATGCATCTCCACCTTTGTCTCCGAATTGCTCACATAATAGACCTTCATCCGGTCTGTCTCTTCCGCATCCTCCCGCCCGCAGGCAGCGAGCAGCAATAGGCACATCCACGCCAGCAGGCACCCTGTTATTTTCTTCATTCCGCCACTTCCTATCCTCCCAGAAAACTTACCCTTTTTCCAAAGCCGCGCTGCCGGCCGTATACGTCAGGGGGATCTTCACCGTGAAGCTGGTCCCCTCTCCCTCGATGCTGGACACGGTGATGCTGCCCCTGTGCATCAGGACGGAGCTCTTCGTGATGGCCAGCCCCAGCCCTGTGCCTCCGATTTCCCTGGAATGGGATTTGTCCACTCTGTAGAACCGTTCAAAAATATGCGCCAAAGCGTCCTCCGGAATCCCCAGCCCGGAATCACTGACCCGGAAGATGAAGTACTGGTGGTCCGCATCCAGCTCCACCCTCACCCGGCCGTGCTCCTTATTGTACTTGATGGCATTCTCCACCAGATTGGTCATGATCAGGGTCATCTTCACCTCGTCCACCTCGGCCACCACAGGACGCATGCTCTCGAAGACCACCTCCACGTCCTTTTTCCTGGCGATGGGGCGGAGGCGCTTCAAAATCAGCTCCACCAGGTCGTTCATGTCCAGCGAGGCGATGTTCAGCTCCTGGGCCTTCTTGTCCATCTTCACCAGGGCCAGGAGGTCCGTGATGATCTGGTTCTCCCGGTCTATCTCCGAGGCGATGTCCTCCAGGAATTCCCGGTACAGCTCCGCCGGAGCGTCCCTCTGGGCCAGCAGGGAGTCCGCCAGCACCTTGATGGCAGCCATGGGAGTCTTGAGCTCATGGGACACGTTCTCCACGAACTCCTGCCTGGAATTGTCCAGGGCCCGCATGCGCTTCAGCAGCTGGTTGAAGGCCTCCACGATATGGTCCGTCTCCGCGTAGCCCGGCACGGAAATGCTCTCCTCCCTGTACCCGGCCTTCACCTCGCTGATGGCCTGGGACACCCGGCTGAAGGGCCTGGTCATCACCACGGACAGCACGATCGCCATGGCCGTGATGATCACGATCATCAGGCTCTCCAGAATCAGCGCCTTGCGCCCCAGCACCTCCATGTTCGTCATAATGGACTCGTTGGAGATGCTGGTCAGCATCACCGCGATGATCTCCCCGGTATCGCTGCTGGCGTCCGTGATGAGCGTCGTCATCTCGATATAGCCGTGCTCCCTGTCATAATTGCTCGTGACCTGCCCCTGGAAGCACTTGATCACCTCCTCGGAGATGATGGTCTTCCCTTCGCTGAGCCCGTAGGTGTCCTTCAGCACCTTCAGGCCGGAGTCTATGATCATGACCCGGCCCTCGTACAGGTTCGATATCATTTCCAGCTCCGCGTCGATCACGTCCCTGGACACGCTGCTGGTATAGCCTTCCGGCTTTGTATTGAAATAATTATTGCTGATCAGATGATTCCCCACAATCATCAATTGGTTCTGGACTGTAGAAATGCGCTGCTGTACAGAGCGCTCCTCATAGTTGCCCAGGATTCCGTATCGCATGATGACGCTGGGCACGAATCCCGCCACCAGCACCACCAGGAAGATACGCGTCTGCAGGCTGCGCAAAGAAAGAAATGCTCTCAGCTCTCCGAATATTTTTGCCACCATTTTCCCTACTCCGGTTCCGGTCAAGTTACATGCCCACGCTCAAATCTGGAAGTAGTAGCCCACGCCCCACTTCGTATGCACATACCTGGGCTCGCTGGGGTTGGGCTCTATCTTCTCCCGAAGCCTCCTGACATGCACGTCCACCGTGCGCACGTCCCCGGGGTAATCCGCGCCCCAGACCAGGTGCAGCAGGTTCTCCCGGCTGTACACCTTGTCCGGATTGGCCATCAGGAGCTCCAACAGCTCGAATTCCTTGGCCGTAAGCCCGATCTCCCGCCCGGCGATGAAGGCCCGCCTGCCCTCGCAGTCCAGCCGCATGTCCCCATGCTCCACGGTCTTCGAGGCAGCCGCCTCCCCCATGATGCGCTTGGGCTCCATGCGGCGCATAATCGCCTTGATGCGGGCCTTTACCTCCAGGATGTTGAAGGGCTTGGTGATATAATCGTCGGCGCCGTACTCCAGCCCCAGAATTTTGTCCATGTCCTCTCCCTTGGCCGTGAGCATGACGATGGGGACGCTGGAGAACTCGCGAATCTGCTGGCAGACCTCGAAGCCGGTGAGCTTTGGCAGCATCACGTCCAGCAGGATGATGTCGTACTGATTGGCCCGGGCGTATTCCAGGGCTTCCTCCCCGTCATAGGCGCAGTCCACCTGCATGTCGTCCTGCTCTAAGCTGAATCGGATTCCTTTCACGATCAGCTTCTCGTCGTCTACCACCAATGCCCTCTTTTTCGCCATGTCGCTCCCCTGCCGTTTCTGATTTCTATTTTACCGTTATCTTGTCTTTTATCTTTTCGTATGCCGCCGTCTTGATGCCGGATACCTTCATGATGTCCTCGCAAGCCTGGAACCCGCCGTTGGCCTCTCTGTAGGAGATGATATCCTGCGCCCTGCTCTCCCCGATTCCCGGCAGCGTGCAAAGCGCCGCCACGTCGGCGGTGTTGATGTTCACCAGGCCCGATGCGCTGTCGGACTGGGCCTGGGACTCCTCCACGGCCTCTCCCTCCTTTGGGAAATACAGCTTCTGGCCGTCCGACACCCAGTCCGCCAGGTTCACGGCCTCCCGCCCGGCCTCGGCCCCAAAGCCGCCTGCCGCCTCCAGTGCATCCTCCACACGGCTTCCCTGTGGGATTTCCACCACGCCGGGATTTGCCACCGCGCCGCACACATAGACACGAATCGTCGTATCCCGGGCTTCAGAAGCGGTTTCGCCCGAAGCTGCGGACTGCGCCGCGGTCCCCGCCTGTCCCGATGCCCGGGACGCCTCCTGCTCCCCTTCCGCCGGGACGTCCGCCGACTCCTTCGTCTCTCCGATGAGAATCGCCGTGCCCTTATCGCCGCAGCCGCAACACAACAACGCGCATGCCGTTATCAGGCATACGATTCCAAGATACCTTTTTTTCATCATAGTCCCTTTCCTTTCCAGTTCCACGCTGGTCCTTGAAAAGGGATTGCCTCTCTATGCTGACTCTTTTTATTGTATAGGAAAGCTTTGGTTTTTACAAGTGGCTTTCAGAAATCTTCATGAAAATATTTCTGATATGTTTCCTCAAAGATATGTATGGGGAGATTCCCGGAAGAATGCCCTCACTTCGGGCATTCTTCCGGGTGAAACATAGGTTTTCTTAGCGGACGTATTTAGGCCGCTCAGAAAGTCTTTTCACACTTTCCATTTAAAAATGATGATGCCGGCCACCGCCACTGCCATCCCGATGGCCTTGCGCCACTCCCAGGGCTGCCTCTCCACGCCGAACCATCCAAACAGCTCGATTACGTAAGCCACCGCCAGCTGCGCCACCACGATCAGCATCACCGCCCTGGCAGGCCCCAGCATGTCCATGCTCTTGATGACGGTATAGGTGATGAAAGCGCCGATCGCGCCGCCCAGCAGCATGTATTTGGGCTCCACCCGGAACACCTGCAGCAGATTGCTCCTGTCCGTGCAGGCCCAGGCGCCGAGACAGACCGCCAGCGCCGACAGCTGCACAAAGGCGCTGGCCGTCCAGATGCTGGAGGCCTTTGTGACCTGTGTGTTGAACACGCCCTGTACGCTCATCAGCGCCCCGGAGATCAATGCAATAAAAAATCCAATCATGGGTTCCACCTTCCTTTTCCTGCTTTCCCTTACAGTGTCTCCCATGATTGGAAAAATATGCGCCCTGTCCGCCTACCTGGAGGCGTCTATCTGCAGCTGTATCTGCGCCGCCAGCTCCTGCACCAGCGCCGTCACGTCCGCCCCGTTCCATACCTTGGAGAACAGGCTCTCCAGCTGCACCCAGAAATTCCCCGTCTCCATCATCTTCGGCAGAGGGATGCTCTCCCCGTAAGCCTGCCTGAAAATCTGCAGACCCGGTTCGTCCTCCTCCGTCCCCAGCCTGGCGGGCGCCTTCCCCGTCCTGTCGTACAGGGTCTCGGCACATTCCCCTGCCAGATAGGCCGCAAAGCGGTTGGCCAGCGCCTGGTTCCTGGAGTAGCTGTTCACCGCCACGGCAGTGGTGACGGACATGGTGCGGCTCTTCAGCTCCCCGCTCACCTGGGGCAGCACGGCTATCCCGTAGTCAAATCCGATCTCCCCGTTCTCCTTCGCCCGGGCCAGCCTGGCCGCCGCGTCCGTGGTGGCGATGGTGAACACCAGCTTCCCCTGGCAGAAATCTTCCATAACGGTCTCGTAGTCCACTTTATCGGACTCTATGGAAAAGAACTGGTTCAGGGCCTTATAGACCTCCAGGCACTGAATCGTCTCCGGATTGGCGATATTTATCAGCGAGCTGTCGTCCCCCGCGTCCCCTCCTACAATCATATAGTTCCCCACGATCCAGTAGTTGTAGAAGATGTCCGACACATCCCATTTCATGACGCCCTCCACGCCCTCGGGCACATCGAAGGTATCCGCGATGTGCAGGATATCGTCCACCGTAGCGGGCACCGCGCTCTGGAAATACTCCTCCGTCTTCTGGGCCAGCAATGTCTCGTCCACCTGGATCCCGGAAGAATCCTCCCCCGGATCCTCCTGGGCCTCGCCGGACTCCAGAAGCTCCTTCGTGGCGCTCTGGGAAGCCCATTCGCGCAGATAGGTCTCATTGTACAGCAGCGCGCTGGTCTCAAAGCAGAGGGGATATGCCACCCGCATCCCCTGATAGGTCACCGCCGAAAGGGCCGCCTGGGGGAAATTCGCCTCGTTGCAGATCCCCTCCAGATCCTGCACCTGGGTGGCCAGGCCTGCCAGATAGGCCTTCTCCAGGGAATCGTGGCCGATCAGATAGGCGTCCGGCACCTGGAGGTCACCGGCGGAGGCCTGGCTGATCGCCTCCAGGTACTCGCCCTCCGAGGTCGGCACGGGGATGACCCGCACGCCCTCCCGCTCGCCGAAGGACACGGCGGCGCTGTTGATGAAATTCGTCATCCCTTCATCGGAATACCAGAAATAAATCGTCTCTTTTTCGCTCCCCCATGTCATGGGAACTCCTGTCTCCTCCGCGTCCCCCGCGGCGAAGGTGCTTCCGTATAAAACGGCCGTCCCCATGGCCAGCACGGCAGCCACTGCGGTCAGTCTCTTTTTCAGATGCATACCAAACTCCTACTGTACTATCGGCATCGCGCCTGTCCTCAGTCCTCTTCGGACGGCTCGATGCAGCTCTCCAATATCTCGATCATCTCGTCCACGTTCTCCTTCGAGATGATAAGGGGCGGCACGAAACGAAGGATGTCCGCGCCCGCATTGATCAACAGCAATCCGTTCTCCAGGGCACGCTCGATCACGTCCCGCACAGGGCAGTCGAATACCAGGCCCTGCATCAGGCCCGTTCCCCGCCTCTCTGTAATGCAGTCGTATTTCTCCTTGAGTTCCTCCAGGCGCTGCTCCAGATAGGGCGCCACCTCCCTCACATTCTCTATTATATGGTTCTCCCCGAATAAATCAAGCACTTTTTCCACTGCGGCGCAGGCCAGGGGGTTGCCGCCGTAGGTGGTCCCGTGGTCTCCCGCCGCCAGGGAATTCGCCGCCACCTTCTCCGTCATCAGGAATGCCCCCACGGGCACGCCGCAGCCCAGGGCCTTGGCCGTGGTCATGATGTCAGGCTTCACGCCGTAGCGCTGCCAGGCGAACATATGGCCTGTCCTGCCCATGCCGCACTGGATCTCGTCCAGGATCAGCAGGATGTCCCGCTCCTCGCAGAGGGCCTTCACCCCCTTCAGGAACTCCTCGGTGGCGGGCACCAGGCCGCCCTCGCCCTGGACGGTCTCCAGAATGATTGCGCACGTCCTGTCGTTTATCAGCTCCTCTACGCTGGCCAGGTCGTTCATCCGGGCGAATCTGATGTTGTCGATCATGGGCTCGAAGGGCTCCCGGTACTTGGGGGTGCCGGTGACGGACAGGGCTCCGAAGGTCCTGCCGTGGAAGGAATGCTCCATGGCTATGATCTCATGGTCTGTGGTGCCGTCCTTCAGATAGGCGTATTTACGGGCGGCCTTGATGGCCCCCTCCACAGCCTCCGCACCGGAATTGGTGAAGAAGACCCTGTCCATGCCGGAGACCTCCTTCAGCTTCTTCGCCGCCCGGATAGCGGGCATGTTGTAGTAGTAGTTGGAGGTGTGGATCACCTTGTCTATCTGGGCCTTTAGGGCATCATTGTACTCCTTGTTGCCATAGCCCAGGGCAAAGACGGCGATGCCGGACACGAAGTCCAGGTATTTTATGCCGTCAGTGTCGTAGAGATAGACGCCCTTTCCCTTTTCGATGACAATCTGGTAACGGTTGTAGGTGTGGAGCAGGGACTGCTCCGCCTCATCGATGTATTCCTGCATGTTCATAGTCATTCTCTCCTTATTACGCTCCCGCTGTTCGCTTGTGCTTTGCGCCGCATGTCCTTCTATGCCGCGTCCGTGCCCCTCTTTGTGCCGTGCCTTCCTTTTTTACTCTGCCTCTTCATCATCTATGATGGCGGTGCCGATGCCCTGCTTGGTGAAAATCTCCAGCAGCAGGCAGTGGGGAATCCTGCCGTCCAGGATATGGACGCGGCTCACGCCGCCGTGCACGGCAGCGGTGCAGTTGTTGAGCTTGGGCAGCATGCCGCCGCCGATGAAGCCGCCGGATATCAGCTCGTCCGCCTGGGACGCCGTGATCCTGGAGATGAAGCCCTCCCTGGTCTCGTAATTTTTGTAGATTCCCTCCACATCCGTCAGGAATGCCAGCTTTTCCGCGTTCACAGCCTTGGCGATGGCGCAGGCCGCGTCGTCGGCGTTGATGTTGTAGGTCTGGAAACGGTCGTCCAGGCCGATGGGGGCTACGATAGGAAGGAAATCTTTCTCCAGTAAATCGTATAGCACCTTGGGGTTCACATGGGTGATTTCCCCGACGAAGCCGATGTCCTGGCCGTCGGAATATTTTTTTTCCACCTGGAGCAGGCCGCCGTCCTTGCCGCTGACTCCCACGGCCTTCACGCCCAACTCCTGCACCATGGTGACCAGGTCCTTGTTCACCTTGTTCAGCACCATCTCGGCGATTTCCATGGTCTCCCCGTCCGTGACCCGCAGGCCCCCTACGAAGGTGGACTCCTTCCCTACCTTGCCCACCCATCGGCTGATCTCCTTGCCGCCGCCGTGGACGATGATGGGCTTGAAGCCCACCAGCTTCAGGAGCGTCACGTCCTTGATGACGTTTTTCTGCAGTTCCGCATTGCTCATGGCGCTGCCGCCGTATTTCACGACGATGATCTTGCGGTTGAACCGCTGGATGTACGGCAGGGCCTCGATGAGGACTTCCGCCTTCTGCAGCACTTTCTCCATGTCCTTTTCCATGGTATTGTTTCCTTTCTGATTGTCTCCAATTCTCTGTCGATTATTACATTTCGCGCCATTCGCAGACGGCAGCGCATGGCTTCCCGTCATACCGCCTGCTGCGGCACAGGAAATCAGCTACGGTAATCCGCATTTATTTTTACGTAATCATAGCTTAAATCGCAACCCCAGGCGGTGGCCTCTTCCTCTCCCATATGCATGTCCGCCAGGACTGTGACCTCCGGGTCGGACAGGATCTTCGTGGCCTCCTCCTCGCTGTAGCCACAGGCCACGCCGTTTCCATAGATATGGATCCGGCCGCTCCTGCTCTGGAAATAGAGATCCACATTTTCCGGGTCGAACTTCGCGCCGGAATAGCCCAGGGCGCAGAGAATCCGGCCCCAGTTGGCATCGTGGCCGAAGATGGCCGCCTTGGTCAGGGAGGAGCAGATGACGGATTTCGCCAGAGTCCTGGCATCCTCCTTGGTGGCGGCGCCGGTGACCTTGGTCTCGAACAGGGCCGTAGCGCCCTCTCCGTCCCCTGCCATTTTCTTCGCCAGATAGGTGGTGACGAAGTGCAGGGCCTGGCAGAAGGCATCGTAGTCCGGGCCCTCGGACATGATCTCAGCATTGCCCGCAAGGCCGTTGGCCAATATCAACAGGGTGTCGTTGGTGCTGGTGTCGCCGTCCACGGATATCATGTTGAAGGAATCCACTACATCGGCCCGCAGGGCTTTCTGCAGCATCTCCTTTGAGATGCATGCGTCCGTGGCCAGGAACCCCAGCATGGTGCACATATTGGGATGGATCATGCCGGAGCCCTTGCACATGCCGCCCAGGGTGACTTTTTTGCCGCCCAGCTCAAATTCCACGGCAATCTGCTTGGGCACGGTGTCCGTGGTCATGATGGCTTTCGCCGCGTCCGCCCCGGCCTCCGGCCCCTCCGCTTTCGTCTCGGTCAGCTTCCGGATGCCCTCCTTCAATCTGTCCAGGGGCAGCTGCATGCCGATGACTCCCGTGGAGGCCACCAGCACGGCATCTCCGGGAATCCCCAGCAGTTCCCCCGCACATTCGGCTTCCGCCCGGCAGCAGTCCATCCCCTGCTTTCCGGTACAGGCGTTCGCGATGCCGGAGTTGACTACGACCGCCTGGGCATAAGGGGATTCCTCCACGATTTTCCTGTCCCAGATAACCGGAGCCGCTTTCACCACGTTCGCAGTGAAAGTCCCTGCCGCCACGCAGGGCACAGTGCTGTAGACCAGCGCCATGTCCTTTCTGTTCTGATACTTTATGGCCGCCTCCACGCCTGCTGCCTGGAAGCCCTTCGCCGCGGTGATGCCGCCTTCTATCTGTTTCATGTATGTACCTCCCTAACCTCTCCCGGCTCCAAATCTCCCACCACAATCTTCCCCTGTCCGCATCATAGACAAAGGCTCACCGGTTGAACGCCGTAATATTCGCCTCGTTCAGCGTAAAATCGTAATAATTCAGATCCTCCCGCCTGGTCCAGCCGATGCGCTTCCAGAAAGCGTTCCCCACGTCGTTGGCCGTGAAGGCAATCAGGCTGACCTTGTTGATATGCTCCGCCTTCAGGGCGTTCATGCAGTAGACCACCATGGCCTTGCCGATGCCCATCCTACGCCAGTCCTCCCGGACGCACACATGGTACAGGCAGCCCCGCCTGCCGTCATGGCCGCAAAGTATCCCGCCCACGATCTCGCCGTCCCCGCTCATGGCCACCACGCTGGTAGAGGGATTGCGCTCCAGGAAGTGCTCCACGCCCTCCCTGGAATCGTCTATGCTGCGCATGCCGAAGCCCCGGATGGTCTTCCACAGGGCGTAGAGCCCCTGGTAATCTTCTATTGCCATAGTTTTTATGGAAAACGTTTTATCGTTCATTTCTTTTCCTGCTTTTTCTTCTTTTTGTCTATGCTTTACAAGCTTTACCAGTATACACCGTTTCCGCTGAAAGGACAATGCTTTTTCTATGAATATCAGCTTTCGATTTCCTATTGGCTGTCTATGACCTGGGAATCCTACTTTTTCTTTTTATTCGAGATTTTCCCGATTTCTTAACACCGCAATATATGCATGCAATCTGTCGTTAAATGCGTTGTCTCCATAAGGTCCCATAAATCGAAAGCCGTCTCGATGAATCATATGATCCGGTTCAGTCGCTATCCAAACTTCCGTTTCCCATGCCAATTCCTCTGAACAATTACGGTAAGCAGAATTGTTTTCAAAAGCGGTAATGAATACAGCTTTGTCCGCCTTCTCTCCTAATATCTGCTGAAGTTCCAGCTTACGCTGTGGCGTAATTGGATTTGATGTATGATATGCCTCTACAAGATAAATCCAATCTTTTTCCGATGAGTACGCAACCACATCCGGCAAGATACTTTGCGTCAAATCTGAAAAGCCCAGTTCCGTCAATTTCTCCTTTTCGAAAATCAATCCATATTTATTATCAGAATCACCGCAGTACAGAAGAACAGCCCCATACCCAAATCTTGGAAGCAATTCTTCTATAACCTGTTTTTGAATCGCATTATGTTCCCCATCTTTTAAATGAATTTCTTTGCCATCAAGCGTGTGTACAACCAATTTCGGAATTTCTCTTTTCGCTGATACTCTTTCCGCATAAGTGGGATGCATCTTGTTGAATGCTTCTACCTGCATAAACCAATCCGATTGTCCATAATTCTTTATAATTCGAGAATACTCACTATTAATCTTATACCCACGTGTCGGGTTGCTTGTATTAGAACCTGGTTTTGAATTGACTACAATCATAGCTAAAAGTAACTTGGACAAATCTTTTCTTTTGATATCATCATAGGAACCGCTACTGATATTTTCCTCAAAATATTTATTCTCATAAGCGATAATTTCACGAGTCGTCAGAGAATACTCATTATTGGAATCCTTTATCTTCTTCCAGCCAGCCGATGTCTTCACATCCCCCACAGCCAAAAATGCCATAGCCATTTTTTCTTTCTGTCTTTCAGTCAAATCGTCTATCGGAATTCCAAGTGCATTGATTATCTGCAATGATTGCCTGATTAATTTCTGGACTTTATCGGACTTTCTATTGAATGTCCGATAATCTATCGTTGGTAGTTTCTTGTAATCCATCATGTCCTCCTTCTAAATAATTTATAACCGCTTTTGCCAGCTTATAAGCGAATATGGGCGGCACCGCATTCCCTATCTGCGTGAATTGGCTCTCCTGTGTTCCTGTAAATTCAAACCAATCCGGAAAACCCTGCAAACGGGCGGCTTCGCGAACCGTAATTCGTCTCCTACGTCCATCAGGAAGCTTAATCCTATGCATATCACTTGTAGATCCTGCAAGATTTCTGCACGTCAATGTCCGCGCTGGTCTGTCAAGATACAAATCCCTGGGGTTCTTACATTTGGATGCCATTTCATACTTAGCAATATATTCATCCATTGCGGGTGTCAGGAACACCGCATCTTCTGGTATTTCTGTGGCCAAACTCCCCAATGCCTCTCCGGCTGTAACTCTATAACTATTCGGCTGAGGAAATTGAAATCCTCCTTGATGACCTACAATTACCAGCCTCTCTCTATTCTGTGGGACATCATACTTCACTAACTGAAAAATATGATGTTCTACCTCATAACCCAATTCCTGAAACTGCTCCACGACAGCCTGAAAATACTCCGCATTTTGTTCAGGAAGCCCTTTTACATTTTCGCATAGCCAAATTTTAGGTTTCACACGCCGTACAGCCTCTATAAATGCAGGAAATCCGTTTCTCGCATCATTCTTTCCTTTCTGCTTTCCCCGTCTGCTAAACGGCTGACAAGGCGGTCCGCCGATGATGATATCTACGTTGGGAAAATCCGAATTCTCATCTATAATCATCTGGTTACACTCTGATTTCAGATTCTTCCTATATGTATCACAACAATCTTCTATCATCTCATATCCTATTGTCTTTATCCCGGCAGCTTCAAAACCAAGAGACAAGCCTCCGCATCCAGCGAACATATCAATTGCCTGATAACGGTGAGCAGATGGAATACAAACTGTTTCATTCAAATATTTTACATAGTCATCATACGGCTTCGACATTGTGCCACTCCATTCTGTTCGTTTATATCATATGATAAGCCTTATTATATGCCAGAACATATGTTTTTTCAAGTTCTGTTTCGCTAATGTATCCTTTTTAGGGAAAACTATAAGCCCCGCCCATGGCAATGGCCTGCTTCCCATCCAAATTAAACACTTCTCCGTCTTTCACAAACAGCAGGCTCGCATATACATCTTCCTTGCAGATTCCGGACCACCTACAGAAGGCTTCAATCCACCCAAACTCCCCATGGGTATCTCCTGTTATGTAAATCATGCAACCATCCCTCCTGGTAGGCACCCTAAATTGTACCATACCATAGTCTATGTCCCCGAGAATAAGTTCTTCTCCGCTTAATAACTTGTACGGATTTGCGTTAATAATTAAGTAATATTATACCCCCAAAGGTACACCATTATAAGTCCATTTGAAGGGCTTTGCCATAAGATTGTATTGCTCAATAAACCGCGGAATGCTTGCTTTCAGCTCTTCAATAGATTTATAGCTCTTCCTTTTGAGAAGGCGCCGGTTTATGATGCCAAACCAGATTTCAATCTGGTTCATCCAGGAACAATGCTTTGGTGTGTATACAATTCGTATCCTGTGGTCTTCCCGATGGAGGAATTCCACACGGCTTTCCAGGCTCTTCAATATACCAGACTTCCCTTTACAGCCAAGGTCTTCCTCCAGGCCGCACTGCTGTGCAACGAACCGGACCAGGCTTTCAGATTTATGCGTGTTCAGGCCATCGCACACAAACGTCCATGATGCCTCCGGATCTGTCTCGACCAATGCACGCATGGCGTACACGAAATCCTCCTCTGTACGTGTATGGTTCAGGTATGGGGATTCCATACGCCCCGTGGCAACGTCAAAGAAACCAATCAGGCTGGTCGTCCCATGGCGGATGCATCCAAATTCCATACGTTGCCGCTTTCCCGGGGATTACAGGCTTGTCCGGGTATTTGTGCTCCAGTGCCTGGATTCCCGTCATCTCATCCACGGATATGGTATGGCCGCCTGCCGCACATACCGCTTCCGCCTCATGGTAGACGGTGCAGATCTCATTCACTTTTTCCGCAAAAGTCTCCGGGGAATCCGCTTTCTCGGAGGAATGAAGCCAGTAGCGGACGAGATGGGGGCGGATTTCCCCCATATTTTAAAAAACGGCTTACCGTCTTGGCAGATATGGAATCCACAATTCCTTCCTTTATTACTGCGTCCACAAGCAGATTGAGGCTCCAGTGGCTAACC
>OFFE01000834.1_pt1 | contig 24578 bp, 23 predicted proteins | sample 1521371 | NCBI WGS metagenome assembly OFFE01 (sample SAMEA3504131, study PRJEB24116) | mouse gut metagenome | biome: mouse gut; feature: mouse-associated habitat; material: faeces | place: Denmark | collected 2011 | reverse complement strand
GATATGTTATAATATGGACTCAGCAGGGCGCTGCGGCAACTTCTGGTTCCATGTGCATTGGAGGGCACGAACCTGCGCCTAGTTCAAGACGGAATACCGCACGCCCGACATGGTGAAATGGCCGGAGGAGTGTCAGGAGAAGGCGCTGGAGGAACAGCTGACGGCGGTGCTTTCCAGAGAGGACATAAGCGGCGTCTATAGTATATGAGACGAGGAGAACATGAAGTACAAAATTGCGATTTGCGACGATTCCGATGCAGACAGACAATATGTTTTGAATATGGTCGATCGCTGGGCGGCGTCTGCGGGTCATGTGGTGCATACCGATGCTTTTGCTTCTGCAGAGAGCTTCCTGTTCCGCTATGCGGAAGAAAGCGACTATGACATTCTGCTCCTTGACATTGAGATGGGAGCTATGGACGGCGTAACGATGGCGAAGCAGCTCCGCAAGAATAACGATACCGTTCAAATCGTTTTCATCACAGGTTACTCCGATTACATTTCGGAGGGCTACGAGGTTGCGGCGCTTCACTACTTGATGAAGCCCGTAAAGGAAGAAAAGCTTTGCTCGGTACTGAACCGTGCTGTAGAGAAGCTTTCCAGGAATGAAAAGGTCTTGAACTTTGAAACCGGCGGCGAAATGGTGCGTGTGCCAATTTATCAAATCCGATATGCGGATGTGTTCGGCAACTATGTTACGATTCATGCTCTGTCTGACGTCAGGGTGAAAATGGCATTGAGCGAGCTTGAAAAACAGCTCGATGAGCGTTTCTATCGTGTAGGGCGTTCTGCGATTATCAACCTGACGCAGATTAGCCGTGTGACCAAGACAGAAATCAAACTGAGCGATGGAACCGCTATCCCTCTCCCGCGAGGAGCTTATGACGGCATCAACCGTGCGATTATCAACATGAGGTAAAGCATATGGGATTGTTCTCAAAGAAAATAGAAAAGCAGATTGCTTCCTATCAGCACGAGCTGATCGAAACGCATTACCGGGAAGTCGATAATATGTACCGTCAGATTCGCGGCTGGCGGCACGATTACCGAAACCATATTCAAACGATGAAAGCATACGCGGCAAACGGTGACCTCGATGCAGTCAAAAACTATCTTGACCTGCTCGATGAAGATCTGACTACCGTTGATGCGGTCATCAAGACCGGCAATCCTATGACCGATGCCATCCTCAATTCCAAAATCTCGCTTGCAAAAGCGAAAGGAATCGAGGTCATAGCGGATGCGCACATCCCCGTTAAATTGATGTCCTCGGAGATCGATCTGTGTTGTATCATCGGCAATCTGTTCGATAACGCTATTGAAGCCAGCGTGAAGCTACCGGAGAATCATCGTGTAATCCGTGTGTATATGGATATGAGAAACACACAGCTCTACATTTCATTCACCAATTTTACAGCCGGTAAGAGAATGAAAAAGGAAGGTTCGCTGTTCCGCAGCACCAAAGGCGAAGGACACGGATTCGGTCTTGTCCGGATAGATGCAATTGTGGAACGGCTCGACGGATATATCAGCCGCAACAGCGAGGACGGAGCGTTCACAACTGAAATACTGCTTCCGCAGGTGTGAAATCTGCAATTCATCACCCAGGAATAGCGATTCGTCCCCCAAATAATACGGGGACGAATTTTTGTGTCATGATAGCCCGTGAGGTGAGGCAAGATGAAAAGCAAAGAAAAACCGAAATACAATACCGTCCAAAATATCAGTTGGATGGTAAAAATAGCATGGGATATCAGAAAACGTGTCCTATTATTCTGTGCGCTGACCGCAATTCTCGAAGTATTGCTGAATTTGACACAGTTATATATTGCGCCGGAAGTCCTTGGGCGGGTTGAGCAGAAGGCTCCGATGTGGATGCTCTTGACGACCATTGCCGTATTTACGGCAGCGTTGTTTTTGGTCAACGGATTTCTGGAATATGTAAAGCAGAACACTCTGTTTGCGCGTGTTGATGTAAGGTCCGCGATTATTGGAAAGGCTGCTGAAAAGTGCAATATGACCTCCTACCCCAATACGTTGGATGCAGGCTTTATTAAAATGCGGGAAAAAGCGCATCTCGCTTGTGAGGGGAATGGACAGGCCACAGAACACATCTGGCAGACACTGACGATGCTATTGAAAAATATCGGTGGAATGATTGCCTATTTGACCATTCTCTCCCGGATAGATGCTGTTCTCTTGCTTGTAGTAATTGCCACTTGTCTTGCAGGGTTCTTTGTTTCCCGACACACCAACAACTGGCGTTATGCCCGCAGAGAGGAAGAAGAACAGTACTTTCAAAAGAAGAATTATATTCGCAAGAAGTCCGAATCTGTAGAAGTGGCGAAAGACATCAGGATTTTCGGTTTGCAGGACTGGCTCAATGAGCTGTTGGATCAGATTCACGATCTCTATTTGGATTTCAGCCTTCGCTGTGAACGTGTTGAGGTTCTCGCTGATATTACAGAAGCGGTTTTGACGATAGCCCGCAATGGGATTGCTTATGTATATCTTATCAATATGGCGCTTAACGAGGGCCTGAGCGTTTCAGAATTTCTGCTGTACTTCACGGCTGTAACTACATTTACTGCGTGGGTTATGGGTATTCTGCAGGAGATGAGCGCGCTGCACAAGGAGAGCCTGGACATATCCCGTCTCCGTGAATTTTTGGATTATCCCGAACCGTTCAGGTTTGAAGATGGTGGGGATATTCCCATAGCAGAAAGCTATGAGCTGAAATTGGAAAATGTCTCTTTCCGTTACCCCGGTGCGGAGACGGATACCATACATGGCTTGAACCTGACGGTTCGCCCGGGAGAAAAATTGGCGATTGTCGGTTTGAATGGTGCGGGTAAAACAACATTGGTAAAACTTCTCTGTGGTCTTTTAGATCCCACTGAGGGAGCCGTCATGCTAAACGGAAAGGACATCAGAGGCTTCAACCGCAAAAGATATTATGATTTGTTCAGCGCTGTTTTTCAAGAGTTTTCCGTATTGGATGTTACCGTTGCAGAACAGATTGCACAGACAACGGCGGGCATTGACTACGCTAAAATCGCTGATTGTGTGGAGAAAGCAGGACTTGCTTCTACGATTGAGAAGCTGCCAAAGGGGCTTGAAACCCACGTTGGCCGTGAAGTCCATTTGGATGGCGTGTTGTTCTCCGGTGGCCAGACCCAACGTCTCATGCTGGCAAGGGCTTTGTATAAGAATGGTCCGATTCTGTTGCTGGACGAACCGACGGCGGCTCTTGATCCCATTGCGGAAAATGACATTTACATGAAATATAGTGAAATGACAAGTGGGAAAACATCATTGTTTATTTCTCACCGTTTAGCTTCCACCCGGTTCTGCAATCGCATTATTTTTGTTGCAGACGGAGGAATCAAAGAGGAAGGGACCCATGAAAGCCTGCTGGCATTGGGTGGGGAGTATGCAAATCTCTTTGAAGTGCAAAGCCGCTATTATCAAGAGGGAAAGGAGTTCTGAGAATGAAAGATAAAGTAAATATGCACCATGCCGTCGCCTCGCATTTGCGTGGCATCAAGGAACTCCATAAAGTGTCGCCCAGGTTCTTTCCTATTCTGACCTTGCATTGCATCGTCAGTGCGGTCACGCCCTATATAACGGTTTTCTTCTCGGCGCAGATACTGAAAGAACTTGCAGCCTTACGCAGGTCCCACATCCTTTGGAAATGGGTGATCGCAAGCGTATTGTGTGTTGGTGTCGTCTCGATTTTGAAAGCTGCTCTTCAACGGCGTTACGGAACTCTGCTCAACGATTTGTGGGGCAGAAAAGAAATTCTGTTCATCCACAAAATGTTTTCTCTGGATTTTTCTGAACTGGATAAGCAGGAGAATCACGATCTCCGGGCACAGATTCAGCAGAATGAAAACTGGTCAAGCTGGGGCTTGATGAGAGTTCAGGAAGTATATGAAAAATTCGTAACCAGTGTGATTGGTATTCTAAGCGGCATTGCGCTGACGATCAGTTTGTTCACTTTTCCTGTGCAAAACGATGCAGGTTGGCTGACAGCGTTAAATAATCCTTTGTTTATTCTTGTCCTGGCGATTCTTATGGTGGGAGTCAGTATCCTCGCAGGGAAATTCAGCGCAGCATCAACGAAGTGCTGGAGCGACCTTGCCGAAGAAGCTACTTTCGGAAACCGTTTGTTTGGACATTTCGGCTTTGTCGGGATGGACAAGGAACGAAGCGTAGATATACGGATGAATGACCAACAAAGATTGATCAGTGCATACTGGTCTACAAATTCTTCTTTTGGCGCAATTGGTCCTTTCGGCAGATCGGCACAAGGCAAAATGGGCGTTTACGCAAGTTTGGGTGTATGCATTACGACTCTGATCACCGGCTTTGTCTATGTGTTCACTTGTCTGAAAGCATGGGGCGGTGCGTTTGACGTAGGGAGCATTACGCAGTATGTAGGTGCTGCAACAGCGATGGTATCCAATATTTTTGCTCTGACCGGCTTGCTTGGAATCCTGGAGACAAACACAGGCTACTTGGATAAAACATTTGAATTTCTTGATATCCCAAACGCTATGTACCAAGGAAGCCTCACTACGGAAAAGAGAACTGACCGCAGGTATGAAGTGGAGTTTCAGGATGTATCTTTCAAATATCCCGGTTCCGACATTTGGGCGCTCCGTCACGTAAATATGAAATTCAAGGTCGGAAAGAGACTTGCCATCGTCGGTGAAAACGGAAGCGGCAAAACAACGTTCATCAAATTGCTGTGCCGACTGTATGATCCACAGGAAGGAGCGATTTTGTTAAACGGCATCGACATCCGCAAGTATCGCTATGACGATTACATGAACATCTTCTCCGTGGTGTTCCAGGATTTTCAGCTTATCTGCCAGCCCCTCGGTGCCAATGTTGCGGGCAGTATGCATTATGACCGTGACCGGGTACAAAAGGCATTGATGGATGCGGGATTTGGAGACCGTCTTGCAAGCATGGAAAAGGGATTGGACACGATGATCTACAAGAACCTGTCTGATGATGGTGTCGACGTTTCCGGTGGTGAAGCACAGAAGATTGCCATTGCCCGTGCGCTTTACAAGGATGCCCCGTTCATTATTCTTGACGAGCCTACGGCAGCTCTCGACCCGATTGCAGAAGCGGAGATTTACGGCAAGTTTGATGAAATCGCAGGCGACAAGACCGCCATTTATATTTCCCATCGTCTGTCCTCCTGTAAATTCTGTGACGAGATCACCGTATTCCACGAAGGGGCGGTCATCCAGCAGGGGACTCACGCTTCGCTCGTAGCTGATACAAAGGGCAAATACTACGAGCTGTGGAACGCACAGGCGCAGTATTATACGGAGTAAAACCAAATTTAGGGCTGTCGGTAGAATGTACTGACATGGGAATCGGCGCAATCCACCAGGAGAGTCCGCCGCCCTTTAACCCCATCAGAGTATTGAAGCAGAAGGCCATGGGGATGAACAGCAGAATCCATGCGCCTGGCAGCAGGAAGAAGCGCTTTGCCTTCTTCTTGTCCCTTGTGTCCAGGAACTGTCCCGTGAGGAAGATTCCCGTGCCAATCAGCATGGCGGCGAATCCCAGGCCCACGGCATAGGCCCTCTGCTGCTCGATCCAGATGACGCCTCTATCCGGACATGGCCAGCTTCACCATCAGGGCTTTCTATGAAAAAGACCCGGAGGACAGGCTGTCAAATCGCCGCCAGTCTCGGTTTTCAAATATCAGGCCTGTCCTTTTGCAGGAAAGAAGCCCGCCTGACGGCATCCGCGCCGAACTTCTCCCGGATGCTGTCCATGGCCCTGTCCAGCCGCTCCAGCTTCTCGTAATCCGTGTCGTCAAACAGGGACAGCTGCCTGTTGTCCCCCTCCTTGGTCACCTTTCCGGTCTGGATCCCAATCAGGCGGATGGGAGTCCCGTCCCAGAACTCGTCAAAGAGCCTGCAGGCGGCCTGGTAGATCTCGTCCGTGATGTTGGTGGCATGCTCCAGGACGCACTGGTGGGAGGCATTGGTCAGGTCGAAGAAGCGCAGCGTCACGGAGACCACCTCTATCCACGCCCCGTCCCGCCGAAGCCGCCTGCCCACGGTCTCCGCCAGGGAGAGCAGCACCTGCTTCGCCTCTTCCGCCCGAGTCACGTCATAGCTTAAGGTGACGGAATTGCCATATCCCTTATTGTCCGCCCTCTCCGCCTCCACCAGAGAGAAGTCTCTGCCGTTAGCATAATTCCAGATGGCTTCCCCGTGCTTCTTCAGCGTCGCCTGCAGCGTCCCCAGGTCTGCCTGTGCCAGGTCGCCTATGGTCATTATCCCTAAGCGCTTCAGCTTCTGCTCCGAGGCCCCTCCCACGGAGAAAAGCTCCCCCACCGGAAGGGGCCACAGCTTCTCCTGAATCTCACCCGGGAAAAGGGTGTGCACCTTGTCCGGCTTTTCGAAATCCCCGGCCATCTTCGCCAGCAGCTTGTTGCTGGAGATTCCTACGTTCACCGTGAAGCCCAAGGTGTCCCTGATCTCGTCCTTCAGCCGGTGGGCCGCCTCTATGGGGCTTCCGAACAGGCCCTCCGTCCCGGTCATATCCGCAAAGGCCTCGTCGATGCTGTACTGCTCCACCGTATCCGAGTACCTGCGCAGGATTTCCATGAAGGCCGCGGAATTCCTTGCGTATAATTCCCGATTCGGTGACACCAGTGTCAGATTTGGACATTTCCGCAACGCGTCCACGATGGGCTCTCCCGTCCGCACATTGTATTTCTTCGCCGGGATGGATTTCGCCAGTATGACACCGTGCCGCTTGGACATGTCCCCGCCCACCGCGGACGGAATCGTCCGCAGATCCAGCTCCTCCCCCAAATCCTGCAGGCGGTGCACCGCCTCCCAGGAGAGGAACGCGCTGTTCACGTCGATGTGGAAGATTACTCTGTCGTCCATACAAATGTCCCTCGTCAGTTAGATGAGCAATTTATAAATGCAGTGGGAGGCTCCTTAACCTCCCAATATCCGGATTTGTCACTTCCGATTCTCTCTACTAAACCTTTTTTTCGCAGAGAATCCAAGGTGCGCTGGATTGTCCTTACCGTTTTGGAAGTGGCTTCCGCCAGTTCACAGTACATTTCCGGCATTTGTCAGATACTCTCCGGACACAAGCCCGAACCTCTTTAATACCATCGGTACTGTATACCTGCACTCCATCATCCTGCCGGCCGAAATTGCCCTTTCGCAAAAAGCTTTTACCGCTTTTTTGTCAACCTGCCTTGATACTGTCTCGGACTGCGCTTTCTCCCACCTATCCTTATATTCGTTCGCAACAAAAAACTGCTTAAGCTCCGCCGGTGTAACTTCCCTGTCTTCATCTGCTGTACGCAAATAATATCTGCCCATAGCAGAATAAGGGAAATCCTCTCCATGAAACTCCACTTTGATGACATGACGGCCCTCCAGGATTCCCTCCCGGATTACAGGGTATATCTGTGGCTTTATAGATTCATACACAAGACGGGAAACATCCCTAAGTGATGATTCAGCCACATCCTGCCCTATCACATCGCCGTTTGGTTTAACCCCAAAATACAATGCCCCGACGCCGTGCTTATTCAAAATGGAGGAAATCGAAATCATTGCCTCCTTCAATTCCCCTGTAGTTTTCTTGAATTCTAAAGTTTCCGTTTCCTTTCCCAAATTCATAATATGCTATCCCTCCCCTCAAAATATAGCATATTTCTGACAGAATGTCACTGTAAAATGTCACTGTAAAATGTCACTGTATTCTTGGCATTCCCATCGCGACTCCCTTCTGCTCCTTCCTCCCGCCATTCGCTACCATACCGTCCGTCCAAATTATTTCGCTTTGCCTCCCCTAAATATAATACCCACATATCCCCCGCTCCGACTCCCCTGTCAGCACAAGAAGGACAGCGCTATTGATGGCTTTCGTCTGGCCGCCCTCATTCAGGCAGACAAAATAGCTGCAGTAGACCATATTCCGAATCTGGAACATGTTCATGGGGTCGTATCCGACAATGAGAGCATCGCAGGGGACATAGCTGGCGTGGGCCATGTGCTCCGCCACCTTCGCCTCCTTCTCCTCCATAAGGGCAGCGTACTCCCGCCCGACGAAGTCGTAGGGGCGGATCTGCGCCTCCACCCCGTCCGTATCTACGGGATTCTGCTCATAGGCGGTAAGCTCACTTTGGAAATCGTTCTCTATCTTGCGCCCTATGGCATCCAGGCACAGAAAGAAGACCGCCCCCGTATAATAGGAAATCTTCCTGACATCGAACAGCAGCCGCCCTTCCGCCCGCAGCTCGCCCAGGTAGTCCCTGACGCGGGATATGTACTTTTCCCTGTTGATTGCCTTCAGGGCTTTCAGGCCGATGAACTCCGCCATCCCCTCTGTGGTCTCTGCCCTGAGCTCCTGCGCCACCATTCCGGGATATGCAGCCAGCCTCTGTGCCCGCAGGGCGGCGAATCTTTGAAGGGCTGTGAAATCGCAGCCTTCGCAGGCATCTGCAAGATATCGGTTCTCATTGTATTTCTCCGTGAAATTGTCCTGATCGTCGGGATAGCGCAAAAGGGCGAAATCGGAGGGAAAGCGTGCCTCACCGTTGCTGAACTGATGGCAGTGGAACATCTCGTGAACCAGCAGATACGCAAGCGTCTCCATATCCTCAACAGGCGAAAATTCAATATTCCAGATAGCAATATACTCCCCGCCGTACAGCTTTGAAGTGTTCCCCCGGAACCCATCCTCATAGGGAATCAGCTCCCCGTCCAGGCAGATCTCCCGGCTGTCGTAGACGGCGAACCTGTACCTGTGGAACCCCTCCAGCAGCGCGCCGAAATCCAGCGTGTCCAGGATGGAATCGACCTTTGCATAAATCTCCTGTAAATTCATAGCCAGCTCCTCCAAGAAAGTATTGTGAAAATATTGCCTTTCCCCCTATCAGTTATTATAATAGAAAAATAGTCCAGTGCCAATATCATTTACAAAAAATAGTCCTCTATGGCGAGAACCCCCCGTATAAACAGCACCCCATAGGGAAATCGAACTGGTCGAAGCCCACCCACGTGCTCTTTGCCGGATTATACTGGTTATAATCCATGAACGCGATTCTCAGCCCTCCCATGGGCACATACTTGAAAATCACAAAGAACAGGATTCCGGGAATCAGCAGGAAGTACAGCCAACGGTACTTTACCATATCCTTCCATGTGGTCTGGCACCTGATTTTGAAGTCCACTTTTTTCGTGCCTTTGTTTTCTGCCATTTTCACACACTCCTCTCTCATATTTGTTCTGACGGGCTGGCATTTAGCACTATTTTGCACTATTTTTGTCTACTTTGCCCAAAAGGAAAAACAGGCATCAAAAAAGAGCCCTGCGCGAGCCCTTTTTATCTGCGGCGTCCTAGTCCGCCGTCATCTGCTTTTCCCTTTCCGCCTTTGGCTTCGGCTTGTACTGTTCCTCACCGGATTCGATATAAAGCACGAAGTCGTTGATCTCCTTTTCGGTCCATCCTGCTGCCCTTAAGCCCAGAAGCAGCCTTGCAACTTCCGTCATATTCATATCACCATCTCCTCTCCTGCACCGTCTCCGAATGCATGTCTCCAAAAAACAATGTCCTGCCATGGGCATTATACCATATTATGCTCTCAAAATCCATCCCTGCCGGCAGGGCGTTCAGTCAAGAACCCGCTTCACCGATGATTTCCGTAAGATAATCCGCCCCGACACGTCTATCTTCTCAAAAGGGGCCTCAGGATGCCCAAGCCGCCACAGGAAGCACTGCACCATGCGCTTTCCCAGCCACTTCGCGTCCACGTTCACCGTGGTGAAGAAGGGGTCCAGCATGCCCTCCTCGTCATTGTCGAAGCCCGTCACCGCAACGTCCTCCGGCACCCGGATGCCCTGCTCCCGCAACGTCTGGGTCAGGAACTTGGCAATCTCATCGTTCCCGCACACCACCGCCTCCGGCAGTCCCTGTTCCTGATACCCTTTTACGATTTGTTTAAAGGTCTGATCATTGTAGAACTCGCTGCTCACCAGCTCCGCATCCGGCATCACCAGTTCCGGGACAGGTTCTATCCCCGCCTGGCGCATGGCATAGAGATAGCCGTCGAAGCGGTCGTGCATGGTCTCATAAATACTGCTGCTCTCGTTCAGGAAGCCGATTCTGCCCATCCCCTGGTCGATCAGATGCCTGACCAGCTTCACCACGGGCCGGAAGCTGTCTATCTTCACCACGTCCCCCGGCATCTCCCCGTCCACATCCTTATAAGTGTCCAGCAGGAATATCTGAATCCCCCTCCGTTCGATTACGCTAATATAGTCTATGTTCATCATCTTCACGCAGAAGACCGCTTCGATGCCATCCTCCAGCCCCGGCGGCAGGCGCAGCACATCCTCATCCTCCTGGGTCACCACCGCCACCTGGGTCTGGCAGTGGTTGCGGCTGGCCTCCTCGGATATGCCGTTGATGACCTTGTCCCAGTACACCGCCACATCGGGCTTGCGCAGGATCATGATCCTGTGATCCCCGGCCTCCTCCCTCTCCGGGGGCTGTCTCTCCCCCTCCTCTCCCGAGGATGCCACATACCCTCTCTGCTGTGCGTACCGCAGCACCATCTCCCTGGTCCGCTGGGCCACCAGGTCATTGCCCTTCAGCGCCATGGACACCGTGTTCCGGGACAGCCCCAGATCCTTTGCAATGCTTTGAATCGTAACCTTTGCCATTTCCTTACCCCCTATGCAATACCCCGCCCGCTCTCTGGCGCAACCCCTCTTTCACGCCCCGAACCCTCTTCCCGGGCTTCCCGCCACGGCCGTCGGCCGCGGCACCCGGGGCAAGCCTCACCGCACGCTTGCCCTGACCGTAGCCTTTTCCACGATATGCCCGCTCACCAGCTCCATCCGCCCCGCCCCATCGAAGCCCTCCAGCCTTGCCAGCATCTTCCCCAGGGCGGCCTGGGCCATGGCCTTCATGTCCACCTCATAGGTGGTGATTCCCCTGTCCGGCAGGCCCGGCCAGAGGTAATTGTCGAATCCCACCACGGAGCAGTCCTCCGGCACCCGTACCCCCCGCTTCTCCAGCTCGTCGATCAGCCTGCCGGCCACCAGATCGCAGTTGCAGACGAAGGCCTCCGGCAGCTCCTCCGGCAGCTTCACGATAATCTCCCCGGTTCCGTCCCGGTCCTCCAGCAGCCACTCCTCCCGGAAAGGTACGCCGTGCTCCAGCAGGCAGCGCCGGAAGCCGCAGTACCTGTCCATGATGCTGCTGGTGGCATGGATGGAGCCCACGTAGGCCATGCGCCGAAAGCCCCTCTCGTACAGGTACTCCGCCATCAGGTACATGCCGTAGAAGCCGTCCGTCACCACCGCGTCCTGCGCTATGTCCTTGTAGTAAAAATCCAGGAAGACCACGGGCATCTTCGCGCTGCTTTTTAAGAGTCCGATGTATTCCCGGTCAACCTCCCCCATGACGATCAGCCCCTCCGCCGCGCCTTCCTCCACGAAGCGGGGAAGCCTCCCTGCCTTTTCCGCATCATGCTTCAAGACCTCCGCCATCACGGCACAGCCCCTCTCAGGCGCCGCCATGGCGATCTCCATATAGATCTTCCAGTAGAACGTGATGTAGTCCGCCAGGTATCTCTCCGAGATGAGGATGCCGATGCTCCGCAGGCCGGGGGCTTTGCCGGCCGCCCTCTTCTGGTTCTGGAAGTATCCCATCTCCCGGGCCTTGTCCAGAATCCTTTCCCTGACCTCATCGCTGACCCCCTTGCGCCCTGCCAGCGCATTGTGCACCGTCACCGCGCTTACGCCCACCTGATTGGCTATGTCCTGCATCCTCACCTTTGCCATCGCGCCTCTCCATTCCTTCTTTCCGTTATACTTTATTTTACTTAATTTTGCAAGGCAAGTCATCAACTATTCTTGGATTTTATCTATATTTTTTGTATCCCTGTGGACGCAGAAAGGGGGAGCGTTCACTCCCCCCTGTATTCCCGCAGAGCCTTCCTGTCCAATCGGCTTCTCGCCAGTTCGTCTGCCGAAGACAGAATTCGGCCGAAACTGCATTCAGCTACCTTCCATTTCAGTCAACTTCCGTATTCTCCGCGCAAATTCATCCCCTCCGCTGAAGGAGGAATCTAGATATCTTTGAATCAAATCACAGGCTGCCTGTTTTCCCACTACGTCAGCTCCCAAAGCGATTACATTCACATCGTCATGTTCTACACACTGGTGCGCCGTATAGATATCATGACAGCAGGCCGCTCGAATACCCGCTGCCTTATTGCAGGCAATTGCCGCTCCCACACCGGATCCGCACAGCATGATTCCCCTCTGTGCCTTTTTCTCCGTCACACTTGCGCAGACCTTCTTGGCCACATCCGGAAAATCAACCACTTCCCCTCTGTAGCATCCATGATCAATGACCTCGATTCCCCTTTTCCGCAGCATTTCGGTTACTGCCGCTTTCAGCGGAAAACCCGCGTGGTCGCATCCCATCGCTATAATCATTTCTTGCCCCTCTCTTTCTGCATACAGCTCCTCCAAAACCGCGCTTCTTTATTGATGAATTCTTGTCTCGGCTCTATACAGACATTCCGCCAGTTTTTCGAAGTCTTCGTCTCTCTTTGTAATTACCTGAGCTGCCCGGCTGCCGAGATATTCATAAAATCCTTTTCCGGTCTTTACACCATAATCTCCGTTTTCCACCAACTCTGTCAGCATGGGCATAACGGTTTTCTCATCACAGAGATCCGCAAATAAATAAGACGCAATCCTGTAAAAAGTATCTAAACCGCCTAAATCGGCTATCTCAAACGGACCCAGGCACGCATACCGAAGTCCCAGCCCATACTTGAAGACCTTATCAATATCCTCCTTTTTTGCCGCTCCGGCTTCCACCAGGCTCATCGCCTCCCGCAGGATAGCAAACTGGAACCTGTTGATCAAAAATCCCGGCACCTCTTTTTCCAGCATTACAGGAACTCTTCCTACATCAAGTCCCGTCTGCCTGACTGCTTCGGCCGTTTCCGCGTCCGTTTTTTCCCCTTTGATCACCTCGATCAAGGGACAGATGTGGGGCGGATTTAACCAGTGCATGCCGCAAAAGCGCCGCGGGCACTTTACAGCCTCCGCTATCTGCGTGACGGATAATCCCGATGTATTAGTGGTCAGAATCGCCCTCTCAGATACAATAGAAGAAATCTCCCGCCAGAATAAATGTTTTGCTTCTATGTTTTCCACAATGGCCTCAACCACAAATCCCGCCCTTGCAAAACACTCTTTCTCTCTGGTAAAAATAATCTCTGCTCCAGCAATTTCCTTCTGTATTCTCTTCCGGCATCGATCCAACCCCTTTTGCTCAATGTCATATACAGCCACTTCATATCCGTGCCTGGCAAAAAGCAGGGCGATAGAGCCTCCCATCACCCCGGCCCCCGCGATTACAATCCGTCTTTTTTCATCCATTTTCCCCTTCTCCTTCCTTTCGGGGCAGTTTGACCAGCGCATAACCATCCACCACGGTTTCCCCCTTCTGATTCTCCACAAATGTATGCAGTCGAACCCTCCCCCGATCCAGCAATTCCTCTATCACCACTGTCGCCGTTATGGTATCTCCAAACCGCACAGGATTTAAAAAACGCACTTCCTGTCCCATATAGATTGTCCCCGGACCGGGAAGCCTGGTAGCGATCACCGTGGAAATAAAGGAAGCGCTCAGCATACCGTGGGCGATTCGCTCACCGAACCGGCCTGCCTCCGCTTTCACTGCGTCAACATGCAGTGGATTAAAATCTCCCGTAATTCCCGCAAATCCATATACATCCGTTTCTGTTATCGTTTTTGAAAAGCTTGCCATCTGGCCTACCGCACATCCCATATCTGCCCCTTCTCAATATCGTCCTTCAAACCTGTGGCCACTTTCTGCCTCGCTCAGAAAGCAACCTCTTCTTTTCCTTTCAGACAAAGCATCGCTCTGGCTTCTTCAGAATCAGCAATCTCATAATCCAGGAGTTCCAAAATCTCCTTCAGTTTGGCAACCTGCTGCGCATTATCCAGGGCGAGCTCCCCATTGGGCTTTATGTACAGACCGTCTTCCATCCCCACCCGTACATTTCCTCCGCAGACCGCCATCATTGTCTCATAGCGGAACATTCTTCTTCCGCCGCCTACAGTGCTGTATCGAATATCAGTTCCCAGCAGTTTTTTGGCCTGATCAATCATGAACAGCATGGACTCGGGGGTCATCGGCATGGCTCCCATTACTCCTGGCACAAACTGAATATAGATCGGTTGCGTTATCGTACCCCTTTTTTTGAAAAAAGCCAGATTTGCCAGCTGTCCGTAATCAAACACCTCATATTCCGGAAGGGTACCGCACCGGTTCATGGTTTCTATGCAATATTGAATATCTTTAAATGTATTCTTAAATACATTGTCATATGTTTTTTCGACGAAAGGATATTCCCAGCCATAAACGGGATTTTCCAGAAAATCTGTCAATCGGCTGAAGCAAAAATTCATGGAACCGGCGTTCGCCGATGCCATTTCCGGCCGAAACCTCTCAATGACGGAAAAACGTTCTTCCACAGACATTCCCGCTGCTCCCCCGGTGGTAATTCCGATCACCGCATCGCACTCCTGCTTAATACCTGATAAAATATACTCAAAAATCCCGTGATCGGAGGTGGGCTGCCCTTTTTGATCCCTCGCGTGAATGTGGATGATTGCGGCGCCGGCCCGATGGGCATCCAGTGCCTGCCGGATGATTTCATCCGGAGTAACCGGCAGATAGGGAGACATTCCCGGAGTATGAATCGCTCCCGTAACAGCCGCGGATATGATTATTTTTTTCTGTCTTGGCATTTTACACGCCCCCTTTGCCTTTCATGATTCTCAGCGATTCTTCGGCAGCCCCCAATTTTGCCGGAACATCAATTTCCAGACTCACTGCGCCCGCGTATCCATTTTCGTACAATCTGCCCAGCCTTCTCTGATGTATCTGCGCCTTTTCTTCTTTCAGGTAACTGCGCCGCCAGGGACTTCCCTCGTCATCCGAAATATGTACGTGCAAAAGCCTCTGCATATACCTCCCCATATCCTCATCGGCCTCTTCCGCCTTCTCCAGATTATAAAAGTCGCCCAGCAGACCGATATCGCTCCAGTTTATCCTGTCCACGATTTCCATGCCCTCTTCCATACTGTTGATATAATTGCAGTAGCATGGCGCTAAAGGCTCCAGGCATATCTGGATTCCCTGCTTTCCGAATACCTCCGCTGTCTTTTTTAAAAAATCAATCAACTGCAGATCCGCCTTTTTCCTGTCATAACCCTCCGGCAGCCTCCTTGAACGGGGAGAGCCAATGCCGACACGCTTAACCCCAACCGCTCCGGCTCTCCCGGCGCACAGGCGCGCATACTCCTCCGCCCTTTTCAGGTCAAAACCCGGCCCTGCCATAATCAGGCTTTCTGGACAGTATGCATTGATTCCTTTACAGAGAAAGTTGTTTTCATACAATATCTTTTCTACATGCCAAAAATCCCGGCCGTCCATCTGTACAAGAGATTTCCCCGCCATTTCTATGTAGTCATATCCCGCGGCCTTTGCCGTTTCTACTTCGGATATATGTAAAATGCTGCATCCTGTTTCCATTTCTGCCTCCTTGACACCGCGGAGCGGCATTTCAGATTCCAATGAGAAATGCCCTAAAAAGGGCATTCCTCCAAAGACATTCCAAAACCACTGCATTATTCCATACTCATCTGCTCCACATAGGCCTTCTCTTTTTTCAGACGGTTCTGAAACGCGTCATAAAGCCCGTCCGCATTTTCCCGAAGCGTACGTCTGGAATTGGTATGCGGATTTATGCTTGTCGCATAGTCCAACTGGGTAATCCATTTCTCCGGCAGAGAGGCGGAGCCGCAAAGGGCGCCTGAAATCCCTCCCGCAACAGCGGCTACGCAGTCCGTATCGCGTCCCATATTCACACCGGCAAGAACCGCATCTTTGGTATTTCCTCCCACCATCCGGAAAATTGCCACTCCCTTCGTGACAACCTCATTCGCGTAGCTGAAAGGATACGGCATTCCAAAACCGCTGTACACACCGTCAAAGTAACTGCGCATTTCGATAATGTCTTTACATCCGCTCGTTTTCTTTAACTGCTCATCAATCTCTTTTACTACCATGTCCTTGTCGCAGTTATCATAAATTGCACCGATGACGGAATCCACGGTGGCGCCGGGCATAGTCCCTGCGGCAATTGCCACGCCCGTCACACAGGCCCACTTCAGCCCTCTGCTCTCAGCGGTCTGATACAGCTGTCCCACCTGAAGAACATCCTCCTTCGCAGTCTCGATATTACCCGCGTTGATCAGGCCCACAGCATGGCACGCCCTGGAAAAGCTGTTCAAACCGGCATAATCGCAATAACGGCCTAAATCGGTTGCGGGAATACCCGTTTTCGCCATATTCAGGAGCGTCCCCTCAAATGGTTCGGATACCCAGCCGCCCGCATTGGGATTGGCATATTTCACCCATGCGGCACGCACATCCTCAGCCGTGACCCGCCCTCCTTTTTCCATAATGGCAGTTATCATCAGCTTCTGCCTCTCAACGCCGTCCTCCGTAGTTCCCGGCTCCCTCTTCCACCCGTTTCCGTAATGCTCATAGGGCAGAAAGTCTTCCACAAAACCGTATTTCTCATCAATTTCAGGCCAGGTCATTCCCTCCACGGCCGCTCCCATCGCAGAGCCAATATGACAGCCACAGATACAGCCAAAAAATTTATCCCTTAATGTAATATCCATTGATATCATCCTCTCTTATCCTTATATTCCGCATTGATCTCTTCTGTCCACCGAGTGCCGCCACGGCTGTTCCACTCTTCTACAAACTTATCCCATTCGTCCAGCGAAGTCTTTCCTGTAATAAAGTTTGTATAGTATTCCATGGCAAATGCCTGAAGATCCGCACCGTATTCTACCTCCGCCTCTGTAATCAGGCCGTCTCCGTCATTGGAAATGGTGGGCCAGTTAAAGGAGTCCCTGCGGGACTGCACCAGAGGCGTCTCCACCTGCAGCAGCGGCCACTCCGCTTCAAACGCGGAATACCATTGAATCCAAGCCGCGTCCTCCTCATACTGGGGAAGCGTCACATAGGTACCATCGTCATTCTTCTGCCAGTGAATCCCCTCCACGCCGGTATAGGTGGTCATCATACCTTCTTCCGAATACATCCAGTCCAGAAGACGCATGCAGGCTTCCGGATCCTTTGCGCCTTGAAGCATCACTACACAGCCGTTCAGCATACCCACACCGCGGATACCGGATTGTCCGTCCGGGCCCACAGGAGGAGCGATTCTCCTGAAAGAGATATTGGGATCCACTTCCTGAAGCTGTGCTTCAATCTTAGGTTCCCATGTCCACCAGTGATAGCTTATGCCGAACTGGTTCTTCATCGCCTTATTGTTCAAATCGTCATCCGTAGTGCATGTGACAAATTCCGGATCGATCAGCCCTTCCTCGTACCAGCTTCTGATGGTCTCCAGGGCTTCCTTTACCTTCGGATTGGTAACCTGGGGTTTTAATTCCCCGTTATCCAGATACCAGTAGGTGCTGGCCGCATTATAAGAAGGAATCGGGGCCATTGCGCCAAAAGCTCCGTAAATAAAGTCAAAAGTCTCCATGCTCAGGCCGGTCATTCCATAAGTATCGTCCTGGCCGTTCCCATCGGGATCTTCAAAGGTAAAAGCCCTCATCACCTCATGATAATCCTCCAGCGTCACGGGAGTCTCCAGATTCAGATTGTCCAGCCAATCCTGCCTGATCACTACATTATAGCGGTTAGGGCTGCAGAAGACCGGAATCGCATACAGCTTTCCGTCCACACTGCATCTGTCCAACGCTTCCTGCGGCACGTTTTCCAAAATGTTGGGGCACTGCTTCACCAGCTCGGACATATCCATCAGCGCACCTTGATCCACATAATCGTATAAATCGTTGAACATCGCCGAATTCAGCTTAACCAAATCCGGCAGCCCGGACTTATCTCCCGACAGAATAATATTTACCTGTTCTGCATAGTTTGCGGAAGGAGGCGCAATGTGATGCAAGACGACATCGCTGGCTTCTTCCAGTTTTTGAAGGATTACGTCATTGTCGGGGCATCCCTCAAATCCGCCTTTTGTAAAAACAAAGCTGACTGTAGGCCTTTCCGAATCTGCCTGTTCGTTATCGGAACCTGATTCGCTGCTCTGACTGCTTTCTTCCGACTTTTCCGCTGAATCTGTACTCTCCGGCCGGGAATTCTCAGAACTTCCTTCTCCGCTTCCGCCGCATCCGGCCAGCCCGGTCATGACCAGTCCCCAACCCAACAGCATCGCTAATACTTTTTTCTTCATTCTTCCTCCTTCTGCCGCCCAGGCGGCTTCCTTTGTCTGTCCGGAAACTCATTCCTTAAGATTCCATATGTTCTAATCTATTTTCGTTTCCCGGTTTTGCAGCGTTCCCCTCCTTTCCTCTTTGCTGCATGATTTATTACCGTTCTTTTAACCCTTTACCGCTCCTACCATTACGCCTTTAACAAAATATTTCTGCAGGAATGGATAGACCGCTAAAATCGGGACCGTGGACACCATAACGGTAGCAGCGATTACCGATGAGGAAGGAGGTGCCGCCACATCTGCCATCTGTGCATTGAGCTCCGCCATGCTCATTGTCAGTACGACCTCCCTCAGCAAAGTCTGCAGCGGCCACAGCTTCCTGTCCGTGATATAGAGCACCACATCAAAGAATGAATTCCAGTGCCATACCGCATAAAACAGGGCAATGGATGCCAATGTAGGCTTCGACACGGGCAGGACAATCTTCAGAAGCGTTTTCCACTCCGAACAGCCGTCAATCCTTGCCGCGTCTTCCAGTTCCTCCGATATTCCTTCAAAAAATGTCCTCATGATAATCATGTTATACACATTTAAAAGAGAAGGTATGATCAAGGCCCATATAGTATTACTCAGCTTAAATGTCTTGACTACCAGATAAGTGGGAATCATTCCTCCGCTGAAGATCATGGTAAAAAAGAAAATCTGCATCAGGACATTCCTTCCCGGCAAAAACTTTTTCGACAACGGATACGCCGTCATCACGGTTATCACCAAATTCAGCAATGTTCCCACAACCGTTCTGAATACCGTTACCCCGTAAGCCCTGAAAATACTGTTTCCGCTCAATACGTACTTATAATTCTCCAATGTGGGGTGTTTGGGAATGGCGATTACCGCCTTCGCATTTTCCACCAGCTCCTTTGAGGATGTCAGAGAGTTGAAAACCACATCCATGAAAGGAAAAAGCGTCATCAGCCCTATGATTACCAAAATGATATAGATTAATATCGTAACTATACAATCTACCTTTGACTGCCTTACCTTTTGTCTAGATCTGCCCATTTTCACCTCCACGTTCTCAGAACAGGCTTTCCTGTCCTGCCTTAGACGACAGCCAGTTACATGTTACGACCATGATGAATGAAATAATCGATTTAAACAGTCCTGCTGCCGCCGAAAACCCATACTGTGTCTGAATGATACCCACTCGGTATACATAGGTGTCAATAATATCCGCTACGTCATATACAGAAGAATTATACATGGTAAATACCTGTTCAAAATTGCTGTTGAGTATCCCTCCTATTCTCAGCAGCAGCATGATAATAACCGTGGGCAGAATACATGGAAATGTAACATACCGCATTTTCTGCAGCTTGCTCGCCCCATCCACTGTGGCCGCTTCATACAAATCCGTTGGGACGCCTGCCAGAGCGGCCAGATATATAATTGCCGACCAGCCCATCTCCTTCCAGATATCCGTCGCTACCAGGACTCCTCTGAAGTATTCGGAATCGCCCATAAAGAAAATGGATTCCACTCCAAGCTTGTTCAAAAACAGATTAACGGCCCCGTCAGCCGGCGACAGGAGGTTCGATGCCAGCGTGGAAATAATCACCCAGGAAATAAAATGAGGCAGATATACCACCGTCTGCACGGTTCTTTGGAATATCCGATTCCCCACTTCGTTGATCAGCAGCGCCAGCAGAATCGGAACGGGAAAGCCAATCAATATTTTCCAGAAACACAACGCAAACGTGTTTCTCATAATCCGGATAAAATCTGGTGTCCTGAAAAGCTTTTCAAAATTGTCCAGGCCGCACCACGGACTTCCGAAGGGCCCCATAAAAATCTTGTAGTCCTTGAAGGCAATAAAATTATATAGTATCGGCAAATAGAGGAACAGTATAACAAATATCAGTCCTGGCAAGAGCATTAAATAATAATTGTGGTATTTTCTAAGCACATATCCTATGCCACGCCGTGTTTTTAGTTCTTTACCTTTCTTCACTGTACATCCTCCTTTTCTCCAATCTGAATCTGTTGTGTAATCGTTTACACATTGTGATGTCTATTTTATACTCACATTCCGCATTTGTCAATAGGCATAATTACATTTTACTATTCCCACATTTTTCCGGCATAATCCCCATTCCTTCAGGCGATATATCGGCCAGATGCCGAACACGCTTCTTGCGGGATTGACAAATTCCCTGATAATCATTTATTATCAGATTAGAATATATCCCATGGAAATGAGTATTTTCATATCCGTGCGAAAGGAAAGGTTGCCGAAAATGTGGGGAAAAACGACAATTAAGGATGTGGCCAGTAAATGCGGGGTTTCTACCGCCACAGTTTCAAGGGCTATAAACAACAACGGGTATGTGTCAAAGGAATTGAAGGATATGATTTTAAGTGCCTGCAGCGAACTGGGATATATTCCCAACTCTACTGCGAGAAGCCTGAAAATCAACTCAACCGGCATTATCGGCTATATTACCTCGGATATATCCAACCAATATCATATCACCGTGGCCAAAGCCATTGAGGACATCATCCGCCCCAGCAATTATAATCTGATTGTCTGCAGTACCCGCAACAGCCGGATTTCTGAAGAGCAGTATTTAAAGCTGCTCCTGGGGCGCAATATTGATGCCCTTGTCATCAATACCACTTGCGAAAATGACGACTTCATTGTCTCCATCAGTCAGAAGCTCCCCACTGTTCTGGTAAACCGGCGGCTAAGCGTTTCCGGATTCCACGGTGATTTTGCCGACGGAAATAATGTTCTGGGTACTTATCTGCTCACAAAAAGCCTGCTGGAGCATGGCCACAGGAATATCTATGTTCTGGAAGGTTCTTATAAGTTCAGTAACGCGAGAGAGCGCTATGAGGGCTTTCGCAAGGCAATGGCCGAAGCGGGAATCGACACAGAGACGGATTACCCTTACCGCTATGAAGGGGATTTCACGGAAAAATCCGGTTTTGACGGCGTTGTACACATGCTTCATCATTTCGACCATGCCCCCACCGCCATATTGGGCACCAATAACGCAATGACCATCGGCACCCTCAAAGCGCTTCATACCTATCATATCTCGGTTCCGGAACAGATGTCTGTCGTTGGCTTTAACGGAATCGACAATCTGGAGCTCATGACTACCCGCCCCACCATAGCCAACTATAATCCCTATGAGATTGGAACCGCCGCCGGTCAGTTTGTCCTGGACAGAATCGATGATCTGTCTCTGGAAAATCGGGAAGCAATCTTTGACCCGGTAATAATTCCCGGAAATGCCACATCCACTCCCAGGATCATATAGATCCGATGGGCAGGATTCCGAAAATTTTTATTTTCTCTTGCAAAATACTCCTTTTTCTGTTATTGTATGTGTAAACGTTTTCACACATGAAGGCGCAAAGAGAAGGGAGAAATTGCATATGAGAACCTATACAACCAGTCAACTTGGACGCATAGTCCTCATCCATCTTGGAAAAGGAGAGAGGGTTTTAGAGAGCGTAGAAGCGGAGGTATCCCGCCTCGGCATTAAAAACGGTATTCTTCTTTCCGCAATCGGTTCCCTCAGAAAAGCCTGTCTGCATTTCATAACAAATACCGATGACACTGCGGTGAATCGGTTTATTACTATTGAGCGCCCTATCGAGCTTTCTTCCGCACAGGGACTGATAGTAGACGGCGTACCGCATTTCCATCTCACCATTTCAGAACCGGATGGCATGTATGCAGGCCATATGGAACCCTGTTGCGAAGTGCAGTATCTTGCGGAGCTTGCGATTTTGGAACTTAGGGGAATTTCATTGACCAGAAGGCAGGATGAATATGGGATTTCTTACATCGACACTGTCTAGGGAAAGGAGAACACATCATGGCTTTGATGACCGGAGAAGAATATATAGACAGTATAAAAAAATTAAATATGCAAATCTATCTGCTCGGCAAAAAAATAAACAATCCTGTAGGAAACCCTATCCTTGCGCCTTCTCTCAATGCCGTTAAAATGACCTATGACCTGGCGCAGGATGTCGAATACCGCTCTCTTTTAACGGCCGTCTCCCACCTTACGGGCCATGTAATCAATCGTTTTACCCATATCCATCAGAGCAGGGAGGATCTTATCCGCAAAGTGAAAATGCAGAGGCTTTTAGGGCAGAAAACCGCCTCCTGCTTCCAGCGCTGTGTGGGCATGGATGCCATGAATGCCGTTTTTACCATCACCTTCCAAATCGACCAGAAATACGGAACGGATTATCACACACGCTTTCTTCGGTACCTGCAAAACTGCCAGGAACAGGATCTGGTGGTCGATGGGGCCATGACGGATCCGAAAGGCAGCCGACATCTGCCGCCGGACAGACAGAGCAATCCGGATGCCTACCTGCGCGTGACCGAACGCCGTCCGGACGGCATTGTAGTCTGTGGAGCAAAATGCCATCAGACAGGGGCCTGCAATTCCCATGAACTTCTTGTCATGCCCACTATTTCCCTCAACATGAACTGCAGGGATTATGCGGTTTCCTTTTCTGTTCCTGTCAATACTCCGGGAATCGTTATGATTATCGGTAGACAAAGCTGTGATACCAGGAAGCAGGAAGCCGCTCCCATGGACACCGGAAACCCCGCTTTCGGCGGAGTAGAGGCATTGGTCATTTTTGATCATGTATTTGTCCCCAATGACCGTATTTTCATGAACGGAGAAACGGAATTCGCCGCCCCTCTCGTAGAACATTTCGCCGGTTACCACCGCCAGAGCTACGGCGGTTGCAAAACCGGAGTGGGGGATGTCCTCATCGGGGCTGCTGCCCTGGCAGCAGAGCAAAATGGCATTTCAGCCTCCTCTCATATCAGAGACAAGCTGGTGGAAATGACCCACCTGAATGAGACCATGTATTCCTGCGGCATTGCCTGTTCCTGTGAAGGATGCCGGACGGTGGCCGGGAATTATTTTCCCGATTTACTGCTGGCCAATGTCTGTAAACAAAACGTGACTCGTTTTCCCTTTGAAATCGCCCGCCTCGCCCAGGACATTGCCGGCGGACTCATGGTAACCGCGCCTTCTCAAAAGGACATAGCGAACCCTGAGACATCAGCCTATATCCAAAAATATCTTGCGGGAACGGACTGTGTTTCCGCACAGAAACGTCTACAGTTACTGCGTCTCATTGAAAATCTTACCCTAGGAACCGCCGCCGTCGGCTATCTGACGGAATCTCTGCACGGCGCTGGAAGTCCTCAGGCACAGCGAATCGTGATTGAAAAGCAGAGCGGTCTGGAGCGAAAGAAAGAGCTGGCCAAAGACATTGCCGCCATTCAAACAGAAAAATGCAGGGAAGAGGATTTATAACCGCATTCCCATGAAATCCACACAGGAACCAAAAATCAGCCGCCCAAAGGACTTTATGCGGTTCGTCCCTCTGCCACGGTTTTATCCGGCAATAATTTGCCTTGAAAAAATTTATGAAGTCGTATAAGATATCATTGATTGCAACCAGGCAATGCCCACATAAGAACGCAACAGAAAGGACTGCAGATATGTCCAACAACAAAACCGCTTTCGCTGACGGCCTACGGGACGGCATCCCCATCGCCGCCGGATACTTCGCCGTGGCCTTTTCCCTGGGGATAGTGGCCAAAAAAGCCGGGCTCACCCCTTTCCAGGGGTTCCTCTCCAGCATATTGAACCATGCCTCCGCCGGGGAATACGCGGAATTCACGGTCATCTCGGCCGGCGCGCCCTATCTGGAGATGGCTTTCGTCATCCTGATAACCAACATGCGCTATCTCCTCATGAGCTGCGCCCTGAGCCAGAAATTCGACTCCGCCACCCGCTATGGCCACCGCCTGCTGGTGGGCTTCGGCATCACGGACGAGATCTTCGGCATCAGCATCGGCAAGCCGGGCCCGCTGAACCCCTTCTACACCTACGGGGCCATGACGATCGCCCTGCCAAGCTGGGCTTTTGGCACGGCCATGGGCGTGGTGGCGGGCAATGTCCTGCCGGTGTCCTTGGTCAGCGCACTGAGCGTGGCCCTGTACGGCATGTTCATCGCCATCATCATCCCTGCAGCCAGAACGGATAAGATCGTAGGCGGCGTGGTGATCGCAAGCTTTCTTGCAAGCTTCGCCGTATCTAAGATCCCGCAGCTTGACCGGATGTCTGACAGT
>OFFE01000833.1_pt1 | contig 24579 bp, 23 predicted proteins | sample 1521371 | NCBI WGS metagenome assembly OFFE01 (sample SAMEA3504131, study PRJEB24116) | mouse gut metagenome | biome: mouse gut; feature: mouse-associated habitat; material: faeces | place: Denmark | collected 2011 | reverse complement strand
GGGCCACACCTGGGAGGTCGATCTGTCCCGCCGCCGTGGGCATTCCGCCTACCGACTCGTGAGCCTCATTGTTGAGTACAACATGAACAAGATTTTGAGGCCGGCTGACCCCAATAAGCGCCATCGAACCCATGTGCATTAAGGCCGCCCCGTCTCCATCCAGGCACCACACCCGAAAATCCGGCCGCTGCAGCGCGATTCCCAGCGCAATAGAGCTGCTGTGGCCCATGGACCCCACTGTAAGAAAGTCCCGGCAATGCCCCTGCTTTTTGTTCTTTCGCAGCTCAAACAACTCCCGGCTGATTTTTCCTGTCGTGGATACAATAAGATCGTCCTTCGCTATTTGGACGATCCGCTCAATCGTGTTCTCCCTTTTTACCGGGTGGGAGTTCCCATATTTTGTATGCCCACTATAGGCCAGCGCCCCCTTACGGACAACAAGAGCGCACTGGCGCCCCTCCTTGAAGCGCTGGCGATACTCCTCCATTTTAGTGGAAATTTGCTCTATGGTCGTTTCCTGATCCAGGATAAAGAATGGGATGCCTATTTGCTCCAGCAGCGCCGGCGTAATTTCCCCCTGAAAAATATGCTGCGGCTCGTCGTGTACCCCCGGCTCTCCCCGCCAGCCGACTATAAACAGACAGGGAATCGCATAAACTTTTTCGTTCAAAAGGGACACAACCGGATTTATGATATTGCCCAACCCGCTATTTTGCAGATAAACCACCGGCACCTCTCCGGTAGCCAAATGATACCCTGCAGCCAAAGCGGCGGCATTTCCTTCATTGGCCGCAATAATATGATGCTTACGGTCAGTCCCATAGGTGTCCATCAGGCAGTCGCACAGCGCTTTCAGCTGGGAGTCCGGAACTCCGGTGTAAAATCCGGAATCAATCACATTTAAAAGTGTTTCAACTCTCATTGCCTATCCCCTTTCCCGCAAAATATTCCGGTACAGCTCCTCAATCTTCGCTCGCTCCAGCGGGATTGGGTTGTTGCTCAGCCGCTGGACATTAACTATATCCACCAGCTTGTCCATCCCGCCTGTTTTCAAGGAAGGAAGCGCCAGGTCCAGTTGGGCCAAAAGCCCCCTGAACCCGCTCGCCGCAGCCTCCGACGTTTCGCAGTCCATAATTTGTGCCAGCGATTGAAATGTTCTTTTCAATATATCCGGGTTTGAGCTCAAGGAAAGGTTTTGCAGCATATACGGCCAGAGCTCCGCCACGCATAAGGCCGCCGCATGACCATGGGCGATGCCGCAAAGGCGGCTCAGGCCGTAGCTCATGGCGTGACCGGCTGTAGTTGTCGTCAGGTTGATCGCCTGGCCGGCAAAATTAGCAGCTGTCAGTATCGCCCTATTCCCCACAGGATCGTTGGCCAGATAGCGGTCTTTATTTTCTAAAATCAGCCGGATGGCTCGCCGGGCGAGATCTTGACTCTCAGGCGTCGCCCGCAGCGCCCAGAAGGATTCGACCCCGTGGCACAGTGCGTCCAGCATCGTAGACTTGCGCTGATAGTCTGGAAGTGTGTTCAGCACAGAGGGATCAAAAAGTACGGCGTCCGGCAGACCGCAATCCACCGATTCCTTTATACCGTTCTTGTAAACAACGGCAAAATGGGTGGCCTCACTGCCGCTCCCCGCCGTGGTTGGAATGGCCAGCAGAGGCACCTGGCTTCCAACACGGTTCCTGATGCATTTCGCCACGTCTATGGCGCTGCCGCCCCCCACCGCCACGATCAGATCGCACGCCTTCAGACGAAACCTGTCACTCCCAACCATAACGGACTCAAAATCTGGATTGGGCTGAAACCCGCTGAACCGTGTGACTTGAATGCCAATGCGCTGTGCCAGCGTCTGGAAGTACCCCTCCAGCGCCAGGCTGCGGATAGAACTGCCGCACACCAAAAATATGTGGGTAGCTCCAGCCGCCTGGAGGTACTTGTCCAGTTCTATGTAATTGTTCTGAGGTGACAGTACCTGTTGCTCCAGCATATCACACCTCCGCCGGTATCAGACGGATAATCTCCTGAAAAGGCATCAGTGCCGCATCCGCCTCCATCGCCCTATGATGCTGTAAAATACTCTGCGCCGTGCGCTGCATTGCCGGAACCTGACTGCGCATCAGTTGGTTTGCGTAGATTACGATATTGATCCCCCGGCGGCGAAATTCCTCCTCTGTAACAGAGTGAAACGAAGTAGGCACAACCACCAGCGGTGTCTTATCATCCTTTTCCCGAAACCGCTCCGCAAACAGAAAAATTTCGTCTGGCTCCCTGCGGCGGGAGTGAATCATAATCCCGTCGGCACCAGCTTCTGTGAAGGCAAAGGCCCGCTCCAAGGCGTCCTCCATGCCCTGCTCCAAAATCAGGCTCTCGATCCGGGCAATAATCATAAAATCAGAAGACTTCTGTGCCCGCTTTCCGGCGGCAATTTTGGCGCTGAACGCCGCAATAGAGTCCTGGGTCTGTTTCACTTCGGTACCGAACAGCGAATTTTTCTTTAACCCCTTTTTGTCCTCAATAATCACTGCGGAGACGCCCAGCTTTTCCAGCGTTTTAACTGTATAAACAAAGTGCTCCGTCAAGCCGCCGGTGTCTCCGTCAAAAATAATGGGCTTGGTGGTCACCTCGGTCAGGTCATCAATGGTACGGAATCGGGAGGTCATGTCCACCAGCTCAATATCCGGTTTCCCTTTGGCTGTGGAATCGCACAGACTGGACACCCACATGGCGTCGAACCCCCACGTTTTCCCATCATCTTGGATTACAGTATTCTCTACAATCAGGCCGGACAGCCCATCGTGAGCCTCCATCGCCGTGACTAAGCCCTTCAGGCGCAGAAGCTTCTTCAGCCTGCCGCGCCGGCTGTCCGGCAAAGACAGCTCCGCACGGGAGCGCTCCTCCAATACTTTATACTTGGGGTCGCTGGCATAGGGAAATTCTATCAGCCTGCCGCCGTAAGAGGCAAGTACGTCCAGCACCTCCTGCCGCAGCGGTTTCTGGAGTCCCTCCCGCCAGTTGTCGCCGTGAACCACAATATCCGGCTTCAGTTCCTCCAGGATGTTGCGGTAGCTCAGTTCTCTCTGTTCCACGACCCGGTCCACACCTTTAATATTTTGAAACAGGGCACGGCGTTCCTCAAAGGGAAGCAGGGGAAATCTCTTGTAAGACGCTACCGCCTCATCTGACAGCACGCCCACCGTCAACCGCCCCAGTCCGGCCGCCCTTCTCAAAAAGTTTATGTGCCCGCCATGGAGCACATCCGCGGAAAAACAAACATAGACTGTCCTCTCCTCCACCTGCTTCAGCTTAGCGGAGACCACTGCCAGATCGGACAAGTCGTCTACCTCGCCGCAGAGCATGTCCCGTATATCCAAAGGATAGATTGCGCATTGATCCGCAATCTGATTAAATGCGTTTTCCGCATAGCAGGTCACCGTTCCGCTCTGACAGAACCGCTCAATTTCCTCCAGCCAGACCTCCCAGTCCCGCTTCAGCAGGTGATACGCCGGCTGAGCCGCAACAGCTCCGTTGAAACAATCTACCCCTATCTGTGCGATCCTTCCATCGCACAGCACCGCCTTAAAATCCTTCTCCGGTAAAGCTGAGGCTGAGCTGACCGCCATACAGCTTTGCCCGCTCTCCGCTATCCGGCGAAACACCTCGTCTTCCATTACAAGATCGCCATGAAGCAGAATCAGCTCGTCTCGCAGATACTCCCGGGCCAGGAAAATGGAATAGATATAATTTGTATGCTGATACTCCTCATTTTTTATAAAGGTGTATGACAGCGGCAGCCCCAGCCCGCTGCAATATGTAATCAGCTCCTGCTCGAATGGGCCTGTGGTAACCACGACCTCACGAATTCCGGCACCGGCAATCTGCCGCAGCTGACGGCTGAGGATTGTTTCCCTGGAAGAAATGCTTGTCATACACTTGGGCTGGCAAGCCGTTAATTCTCCCATCCGGGTTCCTAGTCCTGAATTCAAAATGAGCGCCTTCATTTTGTCCACTCCCGTTTCCAAATTGTTGCTATGCTTCAAATTTTGTTGTCAATACCGCGTTTTGTCTCGACAAGCAGGGAATACCGCCAATTTTAGGATATGACAACATACTATCCCTGCAAAAATAGCAGTCGCTGTATTCCGTCAGCTGTTTTTTAGAAAGCGGGTCGCACAGGCCATTCCACTCCGTCACGCCTCCCTTTTCAATTACGATGACTCCCGTTGGATTATATTCGTTGACAGAGTAGCGAAGCATTTCATAGTGCACAACAGAATAACCCAAAGACTCCGCCTGGCGCTTTAAGCCCCTTACATAACCATGATGAATCATTCTCGCTTGAGCCTCTTCGGAGGCCAGCTCATAAATTGGCTCAAATAGAATCAAATATTTGGAGGTTATCCTATACAGCTCCGCAAGCAGCTGCTTTTCCTGTCCTCCATTTGGTTCCATCGCATGTGAGGTGTAAACAATATCAAAAGACTTGTCCGCAAAGGGCGCTTCAAACATATCTCCCACGACCAGCTGTGTGGGCATTTCCGCCAGCCCGGTAAACTCGTTTCCGAACCGGATGCCTTCTAATATTCTTGACCAGGAAATATCAAATCCGCAGGCAAATGCCGGCTTTTTCTTTAAGTGCGGAAGCAACGGGAAAAAGCTGGTCCCTTCTCCAACCCCCGCCTCACACAATGTATACCCATTCTCAGGCAAATACATATTCATTATTTCCACCATAGCCATGAGAGGTTTATTAAATTCATCCAGTGATTTTCTATATTTAGAATTGTATGAACCCGCCTGAAAATCATAGCTGATCATAATATCCTCTATTGTATTATCATCACGGCCCTCAATGGCTCTCAAATATTCTAAAATATTTCCACTCTTCGCATAAACATCTGCAATTTTCCCCAACAGCTTATATTTATCCATTTCTTACCTCCAAATGTAAATCAATATGTAGCACCGATCTGCTTTAATACCGCTTCCGCCAGCCTCGCAGCCCCTCTGCCATCAACAGCTCCTTGCATTTGCTCCGCTATATGCTGCCGCTGCGCAAAGTCATCCGCAAGTGAATTCAGCAACTCGAAAAGGTGTTCCAGAAAACATGCATCCTCTCGAATATCACCGGCACAGGGCATCAGTCCGGCCTTCTGAAACATCTGAGCTCCCTGTATCTGATTGTCCGCCAAAATGTATGTCACTGCTGGGACACCGCAAGCACATAGCTCATACAGCGTCGTTCCAGCCGCCGAAATTGCCACATCACATTGCAGCATCAGAGAACACATGTCTGTTACCTGTCGGTGCAGCTTGATGAAGGAGAAATCTTCTGCGATTTGCTCAAGTTGGACAATGTCCCGATTCATAGCTCCAAGCACAAAGTGAAATATCATATTTTCACGCGGGAGGTGTTTCCGCAAGTACTCCGCACAGTGCAGGGCCACATGATATGGGTCTGTGCCTCCGGTAGAAACCAATACATTTTCCACCCGGTCTTTGGTGTTTCGCTGGCTTAACCCCTGGAACTCCTTGCGCAGAGGAGCGTATTGGGGGCCAAGGAGATACATTTTGTTCTGCGGATATGGCACATCTGGTCCGTAAATGTTATAGTTTACAACAATATCCACCGGATAATCAAACAAATTCAGGTCATCAGTGTACAAAAGCGGCACTGTGCGTTTCACCGCCTCCATGTACTGGGGTGTGACAAAATAGCTGTCCAATATTACCAGCTCAGGCCGTTCCCGCTCTAAAATCGGAAGAAATACTGGAAGCTCCTCCTCCATACGGTCGTACACCGTTCCTAGGACCGTACAGGAATAGCCGCGCATCTCTATAAGCTGTTGAAAATAGAGCTCCGCTGTAGCAAACGTAATTTCCCGACCCTGTTCTCGAAGCGCGTCTGCCAGCGAGAGACAGCGCATAATATGACCTGTGCCAATTTGATGGTTGCCATCAACTCGTATGAGAACCATTCACATTCACCTGCTTATAGTAAGTAACAAATGGTTGCTGTTCGTTCAGACAAGTATATCCCAACTTCTCAATTGTCCGCCGTGATGCAATATTCTCGGAATGGATCTCCACAAAAAAAAGGCAAATACCTTCCTGTTCCGCTATGTCCATCACTGTCGCTATAGCCTCAACCGCATAACCCTTCCGCTGAAACGCAGGTTCCACAATCATATAGGAGATTTCACACGAGCGCGCTCTCAGGTCCACATGATTGACCCCAACCGTGCCAATCGCCTTTTGGGACTGTTTTTCTATGATTATAAAATCAAACCGTCCGAAATCCTGCAGGTATGCGGTTTGATACCATCGCTCATGATCTTCCTTTGTAATTGGAACAGGCCGCCGAAAATAACGAATTGTTTGAGGGTCGGATCGCCATATCACCAAACAATCTGTGTCAGTCTCATTTATTCCCCGAAAGCACAGCCGCTCTGATAAAAATGTACTGTTTTTATCCATTCTGTCCACCCAACTGTTGAATCGGTTTTCCTGCTTTATAGGCTTGTTTAGAGGGCTTTCCAAGTAGGTTTTCATATTCTTTCGGTGCAAGACCATAGGATGGCCGAATAACTCGTATATTTTTTTCTGTAAAATATTCCCCTTCTCGAATATCCTGGACAGCAAAGACCGATCTGCGGAAAACAGTGGACGCTTTTTCCGATTCCGTCAGCTCATAGGTCACCTGGCCGCGAATTCGAACAGCATCGCGGATATCGCGCACCATCGCCGCAAACTCTGCCGGTTCCATGGAAAATTCACTGTCCGGATTTTTGATTGCCCGGCTGAGACAGAAATGCTTTTCTACCACCTGCGCCCCTAATGAGACACCCACCACAGCGCCAATAGAGCCCATGGAGTGATCGGACAGACCTACCGGGACACCAAACCGCTCCCGCATATCTGTGATTGTGGCAAAGTTCATGTCATCGTAGTTGGCCGGATACTCACTACAGCATTTCAACAGTACGACCTGCTCATTTCCCTGTCGTCTGCAGGCAGCCACTGCGTCCTGGATTTCCTCCACGCCGCCCATCCCGCAGCTGATAATCATAGGTTTCCCCTTGGAGGCGGCGTATTCAATCAGCGGAATATCCACCAGCTCAAAGCTGGCGATCTTGTACGCCTCGCAGCCGATGCCCTCCAGAAAATCGACGGCTGTCCGGTCAAAGGGCGTTGAGAGGAAATCCACACCGCAGGCTTCACACTCCTCTTTGATCCGCTCCTGCCATTCCCAGGGAGTGCCGGCATCCCGATACAAATCATAGAGCTTATAGCCGTCCCACAGGCCGCCCTTGATTCGGAAATACTCGTTGTCGCAATCAATGGTCATGGTATCCGCAGTATAGGTCTGAATTTTAACGCAGTCCGCACTGGCCTCGGCCGCCTGACGAACAATCTCCAGGGCATTCTCCAGCTTACCTGCGTGATTGGCGCTCATCTCCGCAATTACATAGACTTGATTCGCCGCCAGCTTGTCCCATAGCCGAAACATATTCCACCTTCGTTCACTTTCGAAAATACGCGATCAGCTTCTTTACCGCCCCGATCACATCCTCCTGATCACGGTCTGTCATCCCATAAAACAGAGGCAGTGTCATGCTGCTCTCATAATAGGCCTCCGCATTGGGGCACAGGCCCTTTTGATAGCCCAGAGCTCGGTAGTACGGAAACCAATACACCGGAATATAGTGCACATTGACGCCGATATTCTCCGCCTGCATGGCGTCATAAAATTCCTTCCGGTCACAGGTGAGCCGGGTAAAATCCAGACGCAGGATGTACAGATGCCGTACCATGTCAGAGCCATCAACCTCGGTCTGAACGATAACTTCCGGAATCTCATGAAATGCCTTGTCGTACCGCTGCACCAGTTCCTTTCGCCGGGCGGCAAAACGATCCAGCTTGTTGAGCTGGCTCAAAGCCAGTGCGCACTGGATGTCTGTCATGCGGTAGTTGTATCCCAGTAATTGCTGCTCATAGTACCAGTTGGAGTTTCCACGCTCCTGCAAAAATACAGGGTCCCGCGTGATACCATGCTTGGCAAACAGTTCCACCCGTCTTGCCAGAGCACTGTCCTTCGTTAATACAGCGCCGCCCTCTCCCGCTGTGATGGTCTTGACCGGATGGAAGCTAAAGGTGGTCAGGTCCGCAATACTTCCCACCGGCGTCCCATAGTAGGTGGTTCCAATGGAGTGGGCGGCATCCTCAATCAACAGCAGGTTGTGCCTTTGACAGATATCCCGAATTGATCTGTAATTGCAGGCTGCTCCAGTAAAGTCCACCGCAATGATGGCTTTCGTGCGCTCTGTCAGGCACTGTTCAATGGAGGCAGGATCTATGGTATAGGTCTTGGGGTCGATATCCGCAAACACAGGAGTTCCGCCGCAGTACAAAATGGCGTTGGCCGACGCCGCAAAGGTAATCGGCGTTGTGATGACCTCATTCCCCGGGCCAATTCCGGCGGCGAGACAGGCCACATGCAGCGCCGCAGTCCCGTTGGATACCGCCGTGCAGTGCGCCGCCCCGGTCAGTCGGCACAGCGCACCTTCCAACTCCGTGGTTTTAGGACCACAGGTTAAAAAGTCGCTTCTCAAAACCTCTGTCACCGCTTGAATATCGTCCTCGTCTATGTATTGGTGTCCATAGGACAACCGCATATTACGGACTGGTTTCCCGCCATATAATGCTATCTCCGACATCGCCTTTATACTTCCTTTTATGCTAATTTAGCCGCTGGAATCCGGTATGGCAGACTGGTCCATCCAAATGATCCGCGATATTCTCTCCTCTATCGAGAAATGCGGCAATTCTCTGAAACACTTGGCCGCAGGTGGAAAGGTAGCCCTCCACTATTCGTTCTGTGTGCGCATAAGAGGCATAGAACCCGGTGTAGGCAAGGTATCCGCTACGCAGCATCTCTTGAGTAAAATACGTCTTACAGGCCAAAGGCTGACTATTTTCAAAGTCAAAATGGCTCAGCGGATAAATACCACCCACATGGATACACAGTCCAGCTGTCTCCGCCTGCTGTGCCCAGCCCTCCTGTACCCGCTTCCCAATACGCATCAAATATTCCGCAACATTGTGTTCGCGGTACTCCTGAATTGACTTGACCGCCGCTGCCAACGCCACCCGTTCTGTCCAAAAGGTGCTGCTGATAAAGGTGTCCTGCGCTGCGGTCATGATTTCCTTCCGTCCGATGATGGCGGCAACAGGATAACCATTCGTCATCGCTTTGGCAAAAACAGCTAAATCCGGCTCTACTCCCAACACCAGATGGCTGCCACCGCAGCACATCCGGAATCCGGAGGATATTTCATCAAAAATAAGGGGGATACCTTCATTAGCCGTCATGTTACGAATCTCTGTCAAAAATTTACCTTGGGGATAGTCATTCCGAATGGGCTCCATAATCACCGCAGCAATTTGTCCTCTGTTTTCTTTCATCAACTTCCGGAATTCATCCAGGCGGTTGTAATGGAAAATCAAATTACTGCCTGCAAGTTCTTTGGGAACACCAGCCGGCTCAAGCCCCTTCAAGTGCACACCGGCCAAGGGATCACCCTTGACCAAATTTGCGGCAAGATACCAGTCATGCCATCCATGATAACCGCAAACAAGCACAATGTCCTTTTGCGTAAAGGCCCGGGCAATCCGAACGGCAACCGACATGGACTCGCCGCCCGCTTTTGCATAACGCACCATATCCGCCCAAGGGTGCAGCTCCAGCAGCAGCTCAGCAAGTTCTACCTCCTCAGGAGCATTTAGGGTACACATCCCGCCGCTGGCAATTGCATGTCTCGCCGCATCGTCTACAGGCTCATAGGCATAACCAAGCACATTGGCTCCAACACCCATCAGGCTCATATCATAGTAATGATTACCATCCAAGTCCCATACCTCACACCCCTTTGCCCTACTGTAGTAGGCAGGCCACTGGTCTGGAAGAAACATTTCCGGACGCTTGCTCAGTAATTGTGTGCCACCAGGGATAATTTCCTTGGCACGCTTATATAGCTCCTGTCCCTTCGACATAATAATCTCTCCTATCCTTAAAGCTGTTCCACAATTTTGTCCTCGCGAAGAGATTTCGCCAGCCCTTCATTGCGAGCATACCTTGCGTTGATTTTACTCAGCTCCGGGTTTGCGCCGATAAACTCCAGAATATCCTGAGTTAAGAAATCCTCCCGTCCCATCGAGAGAAAATGACTGTATATCTTTTCAATTAATGTAAAGTCCTCCTGCTCATCCAGGGTCCAGCGCAAATAACCAAGATCTCCAAATGGGCAGACAAAATTTTTATGCTGAAATTCCTCCGGATGCTTACGGATGTACTGTGTCACATGCTCCCGCTCCGATGCCAGATTTGCCTTTTGCCAAGCAGTCTTCAGGGCACTGAACTTTATGATTTCAATATCCAAGCCGTCTGGCAGGGTCTCGCCAAAATCAGTAAGGTAATTCGCTTCAGGGGGCATGGATTCAATAGCACGATCTAATATACTCCAGTCATAGCAGGGACAATCCGCTGTGACTCTCACCACATAATCTGGCCTTACCAGCTTTGCCATCTGGTAGTACCGGTCCAGCACATCATCCTCCGCTCCCGCAAAAACCTGTACCCCAAGATCGGCGCACAAGCGCAAAACAGGCAGATTTTGTTTGTCAACGGAAGTAACTACAATAACCTCATCAATATTTTTACTTCGCTGTACCCGCTCAATCACACGCTGCAATACAGGCTTGCCACAGAGACTCATCAATATCTTCCCCGGCATACGGGACGACCCATAGCGCGCTTGAATCATAGCTAAATAACGCATATTCAATTCTCCATTACTTTTTCCAAAGGCTTGGTATAACAATGTCAGCAGCAAGCCCATCAAATTCCTTGTCCATCTCAGCCAAGAGATCTGATGGTATCTCCTGCTGGAACAGCGAAATATCCTCTTTTAACTGTTCCAAGCTGTCCACTCCAAACACCAAGTGACTAATTGACGATTCTCGCTTCACATAGGACATTGCCAATGCAATCCGATTAACGCCTACTTCCTTGCAGATCATCCCAATTTTGCGAACAATAGGCTTTGCTCTTTCCAGATAAGCCGGAATCTGGAACTCCTCCATTAAAATCAGCCCCTGAAGGAATGCACTGCGCGTATGTAACTCACATTTACTATTCTGCACTTGATCCAAAACCGCATCTTGTTTCATCCGGTGATCAAAAATACTGTAAGGGGCTTGGATAAAATCTACATAGGGACTTGTTAAACAGGCCATTGCCTCTCCAGGTTCATACACAGATACCCCTACTTTGCGTGCGAGGCCCTCCTTCTGCATGGCAGAAAGCGCCTCCAGAATATCCTCTCGGAATGCATACCGCGCACTGTGAAGCAAGTAAGCATCTATATAATCCAGATGGAGTCTCCGCAATGATTGATACAAGCTTTCCTGAATTACCCTCTTATAATCCTCTGGCGGACATTCGTCCAGGATATTGGGCAAAAGTTTTGTGCTGATAAACAGTTTATTGCGAGGAATTGTCTTTTTCGCCAGAAAAGTACCAACCACCTCTTCTGCTGTTCCGTAGGCAGCCGCAGTATCAATCGCTAAAATTCCATTTTGTGTTGCATAGTCAAGGCATTCTACAGCATATTCTTGGGGTGGTTTTTTCTGTCCTGTGATTCCATAGTCAAGACCAAATTGCACTGTACCTAAACATAGTTGCATATAATTCGCTTCCGTTTTCATTATTATTGATAAGGATTAATCTTTCCAAAAATTAAATGATTGCAATATTTTCCTGTAACAGGCGAAATGATGCTCTCTCTATAACATGCTTCCTGCATAAATCCCGCTTTCTGCAAGGCTTTAATGCTTCCAATATTCTCATCAAATACTCCTGCATGAATTTTATGTAAATTCAAGTCTGTGAAGGCCCATTCTGTAATCAGCATTATTGCTTCTGTAGCATAGCCTTTTCCCCAGCAAGAACGATCTCCTATAAAATAGCTGATATCTGCATGAGGATAATGGGGATGTATAGGACCAAGTTTAATATTGCCGATATGCTTTTCTTCTGGATGAGCAATAATTGCAAACAAGTAGCTATGTGTTGAATTTCGAATATTCTCTACAAACACTCTAATTTTAGAAAGGCTCTGCGCTTCCCATCTCGTTTCTAAAAAACGATTAACCCGTTCATCATTTAGCCACCCCAAATATACATCCGAACAATCAGAGGGCTCAATTGTACGTATATAAATTCTTCCATTCGATGAACTAATCATCCCTTTGTTACAGAGCATCGTTATCCATCCCTTATACCATACTCAACCAGTAATCCAAAATGGTTTCAGTTGGTAGACTTTGATTTTTGCTTCTTGTTCACATCCAAAAATAATTCGAAATTAAATATATCTTTCAACCATATTCCAAATAGTCGTGGCAGATATAAAATTATCCGGATCAATATCTTGTCCATCCAGTTCTATTTTAAAATGATCCTGCACAGCATCTATAATCGAGACGATATCCAGTGAGTCTAATTGTCCTGACTCCACCAAATTCTCCTCATGGGCAAAGTCAATATTTGGATTGATTTTCTGCAATATATCCAACAATTCATTCATGCCGCTTCACTCCTCAACATACTCCTTATACAGTTTAATCCTGTCGATTTTCCCATTCAAATTTAAAGGCATTGCTTTCAAACAGATATATCGATTCGGAAGCATATACTGCGGAAGCACTTGGTGCAAACCAGCACTTAGTTCCCGCTCCGTTATTTCTCCAGTATACACCGCAATAATTTCGCTGCTTGATTTATTAAAAAGGCAACAGGCATTTCTAATTTCTTTCAGGGAAAGAATTGCGGTCTCTATTTCCCCAAGCTCAATTCGATACCCTAACCGCTTAATCTGGAAATCTTTCCTGCCAACAAAAATAATATCACCATCCTCATTGGTATAGGCGAGGTCGCCTGTCCGGTACATTATTTCCGTCCAATAAGGATTGAGGGGATTCTGAACAAAGACCTCCTTTGTCCTCTCCCTGTCATTGTAATATCCCTGTGAAAGGCATTGCCCTAAAATACATAGCTCACCAATTTCCCCAACCCCGGCTTGTCTGTTATCGTCGGTAATTAAAATAATCTCACTGTTTTCGCAGGGTTTTCCCAATGGTAAGCAGTCATTATCCGAAAATTGCCCTTTAATTTCATAATACATACACGCATAGGTCGCTTCTGTTGGGCCGTACATGTTTACATACAAAGCCCCTGGAACATACCGTTTCCATACATTCAAATGTTTGCACGGCATAACCTCGCCGCAAAAAATAACAAGTTTAATGGATTTAGGAATGCAGACATCAAAGGCATGGCAATTCACAACAGTACACAGGGCAGACGGCACCCATATCAAAGTGTTAATGTTATACTTTTCGATAAATTGTAAAATTTTTGAGGGAAACATATAATAGCCTTTTGGGGGAATAAAAACAGTTGCTCCTGTTTTTAAGGGAATGTAAATATCCGGCACAGAGGCGTCAAAATAAAAGGGCGCTTGGTTACACAATGACGTATGTTCGTCTAATCTATATCGGTCACAAATCCACTCTGCAAAATCAAGGACCGCAGCATGAGATATGGTAACCCCCTTTGGCAAACCGGTAGAGCCGCTGGTAAAAAGGACATACAAAATATCTGTTGTCTTCATCCCTGCTCTCACATTTTCCAGAATTTTGTCATCGACCGCGCCTGTCGACGCTTCCTCATACCCAAGCAAAAAAATATTACTTGCAATTTTCTGTGCTTTCTGCTCCGTTTCACTATCGCATATTATAACATCCGGCTTAAGGCAATCCAGTATCACACTGACCCGATCATCCGGCATATCCTTATCAATCGAGACATAAAAGCAGCCGGCATAAACGCACCCCAAAAAAGCGGCGATATTGCTGACACCTTTCTCCATATAAACAGCAATCGGTCTTTTGGGCTGGCTTAATTTGCAAATTATACTTCCAATCGCTTTGGCCTCCTGCTGTAACTCTTCAAACGTAGCGGCCTTTTTTACATCCTGAAAAGCAATCTTTGATGGGTAATTCGATACAGTCCCTTCAAATAAATCAAGAATGGATGTTACCATCATCGTTTCTCCCCAAATTCTCTGAATAGTTCATCTCTTGCGATACTAAAATCGTAGATATTTCTGCACTGATTATGCAGAATATCCTCGCATATCAAATCATAGCTGTCACCCAAACGCACAATGTAACTTATAAATCCGCAATAATCCTTCATCTGCGCAACACCTCGTTTTTCTAATATTGCGCCGATGCGGTTAAATTGCTCTGTTGTACCCACATCCAATCTGCGGGCCGCATAATCATAGGTACGTTCTTCTTCTCTCCCATCGCCCGTCACATATATCCCGGTAAAACTCTTTGGGAAACGATATGGAACAGTGCACATAGTCTCTGCGTAATGTACAAATGTCATAGCATGCACATAGTCTGTGCCAAGCATAATCTGCGTTACGTTGTTTTCCTTGCAGTATGCGAAAGGAGAGTCCGGTCCAAAGGAATGCTTATTTTCCATCACACAAAGCTTTTCCTGGTCCTTTCCCCACACAGCAAAGGAGTGCATTGGGTGCTTTGTCCTCATAAAATCCTTTCGCTGAAGCGCAATATTCCCCAATGCGCCTGTGGCCCCTTTTGACTGGGTATAATCATACTTCCCGGTATTGCTGAACACAAAGCTGAAGGTCGGCAGGAGCAGTGTGCCTTCCTCACCAACGGCAGATTGAAAGCAGTCAAGCAGTTTCGAGGCGTCAAATTCCGCTCCGAGCTTTCTGCACAAAAGCACAAGTCTTACGATTTCAGAAGAGAGCCAAATCCTGTCTCCCCGCTTTATTTCAAGACACTCAACAAGCTTCTCAAAAACCTGCATTGACATCTTTCCCCCTATTTTTGCGCTACAAAGCTCCAATGAGCAATTCTTTTACTCTTTGGAATTGTATAAATACTCACTTTTTCATACAGTTCAATCATCGTCATTTGTTGAAACAATTCCTGAATATGATCCGCATCGGAAAAATGCACATTTCCCAGCCCTTCAAAATATCCGCTGTGAAATACTCTTGTATGATCGTCAATTACATCGTACACTTCTTCAGAATCTGAAAATATACCAAAATTTGTAGAAAACCAATCAAGGCCAAAATAGTAGCCGCCCTTGCGCAATTTCTCATATGCCAAGGCAATCGCTTTACGAATATCGGCGGTATTATTGTGCGTGACAGAACTCCGGTCTAATATTAGATCAAATTCTCCCGCAAAGGGCAGGGCTTTTGTAAAATCTCCTACAGAGACATTAATTTGCTTTTTGTCCTCTTTCTCCAGACATTCGTCCGCGCAAGAAGGCTCCATATATTGCTTCTGTAGCCTTTTCACTTGAGTGCTGCTTCCTTCTATACCATAGTACTCCGCATTGATCGCGGCAAAAAACGGAATGTTTGCACCGGCGCCACATCCCAACTCCAACACCCGCAGACCAGTTTTGTCGCCACGAAAGTAACGGCTTGTCAGCGACACTACCTCCGACCACGGCCATACGCTGTTATGCGCTCCCGCTTGATATGTATTCTCCCACTCAATTGAAAATCCTATATTGTCTTTCCTTTCTGCTTTATACGGTTTTTTTTGGTTTCTCCTCTTTCCAACAGTCCGGCAGTCTGCAACGTATCCGCAATCTTGATTAGCCTCTCTGTCGGTACACGGATCATATTGCTGATATCAAACAGATCATTGCTCCCATCCGCATAGGCAATAAAATTTGTCATCGCCTGAACATCATGATATGATCCTTTTCGGCTCAAAGTAGGGTATAGCCCTCGTTTACCTAACTGTGGTTCACAAAGACATGTAACGCAATAATAGTAATTGTGTTCCAGCCCCATCAAACATTTCCAGTAGACATCCAAGGCCCCACCGAGGCCCGTCTCAGAGATCAGGGACAAATTGTCCAGGGAGGTATGATACTCTGGATATTCCCCATATTTTGACCGGCAAATCGCGCACAGCGGCAAATCTATCCCCGGCGCGCAATATTGCCGCTCATCGGACCCTCTTTGTAAAAAGCCGTAACTTTTATAGTCGGGCGCATGAAAAGACAATATATTTTTTGCCGCCTTATCCGCTAATGTGTCTCCGTAACGGGATGCAACATAAGAATATGCCCGGTCATCACCGACACAAGAGATATTAAAACCTGCTACCACATGCTCCTTTAAATGGATATAGTTTCTGCTAAGATATGTAATAGCGCCAATTGTTTCCGGAATAAAGATCATACGATAGGTGTACCTGCGGTGCGGAAGCTCCGAAAGTATTTTTGCCAGATAGATCAAAACGCAAGGCCCGGAGAGTTCGTTATTCGCCATAGACGGATGACAAATATAGGTTGAAAGAAAGATTTCCTGCTCACTTTCACCCGGGAGAACAATCTCACCATAGGTAAGACTTCCATCTTTCAGCTCACTGTCAATCACAGCATGAAACGGTCCCTTACCCAATGTCTTCCGCTGGTTTTCCGTCATACAGAAGCCGTACCGTCGTTTATAGTAAGACGTCACGTAAGGAATCGCATTTGGCTGCGCGGGTTCGCTGTAAACGTGTTCCAACAGCTCCTCTTTGGAGATGACTTGATCTACCGGCTCAGAATATCCAACAATTGAGAGGTTGTTCCAAGCGAAGTCAAGGATTCGCTTGGAGGTTTCATCCTCTATGAAACCTCCACGGATGTTCCACTCCTGTGGCACCGTCCAATCAAATACCGCTGTACCGGTAGGCACTTCGTATTTTCGAATTGGAACAATCTCGCTCAAAATATCCAGCGTCTCCCGCACTCCGTTCCCTGTAATACTGCGGCAAATTGGGAACAGCCGCTTCGCAAGCTGATACATTTCCTGTCCATAATGATTCATATCCATCACCATATCATCCTAATGTTCCGCAACGTCTGGAAGCAATGCCCTCAGCTGTTCAACTGTCAGCCACCAACTATTCGTTCCGGAGGAATATTCAAACCCATGCACCACCGGTCTCCCGCCCTGTATGGCATTATTTTCTGTCCACCAGGACATATGTGGATAAACGATAAAATGTTGATCGTATTCATAAGTATATAGGGAGTCTTCTTTTGTAATCATCACCTCGTGGAGCTTTTCTCCTTCCCGAATACCAACCTCTTTCAATACGCCGTCCGGAAGAATCGCTTTAGCAAGATCAGTAATCTTGAAGGATGGAATTTTGGCAATAAAGGTCTCGCCGCCCTTAGACTCCCCCAGGGCCTTGATGACAAGCCGTACACCCTGCTCCAGAGTGATCCAAAAGCGCGTCATCTCAAAGTCGGTGATAGGCAGCTCCCTCTCCCCAGACTCCACCAAGCTACGGAAAAACGGAATAACCGAGCCGCGGCTGCCAGCCACATTTCCGTAACGAACAATAGCAAATCGGGTATCCCTTTGCCCTGAATAAGCATTGGCTGCGATAAACAGCTTGTCCGACACCAGCTTTGTCCCGCCATATAAATTGACAGGATTGACTGCTTTATCCGTGGACAGTGCCACCACACGTTTAACTCCAGTATCCAGTGCGGCTTCAATAACGTTCATGGCGCCATGAATGTTGGTCTTAATGGCTTCGTTCGGGTTATACTCACAGGCAGGCACCTGCTTCAGCGCCGCAGCGTGAATAACATAATCTACCCCTTCAAAGGCTCGCCGCAGCCGTGCCTCGTCCCGCACATCACCGATAAAATAGCGCATAACGGCATCGTGCTCCATCAAACGGTTGCGCATTTGAAACTGCTTAAACTCATCCCGGGAGTAAATAATGATTTTTTTCGGCTTGTAGTGCTGTAGTACATAGTCTGTAAAATGATTGCCAAAAGAGCCCGTCCCACCGGTGATTAAAATTGTTTTACCATTCAGCATTATTATCACCCCTTATCAAATAGCTTTATTTTTGATGTACTCTCTTTGCGTTCCTCTATTTTTCATAGTTGCTTGGATCCAGTATTTCACAGCACTCCCGTTCGATTTCCGGGTGTGTATCTAAATAACTTTCTGTATATATATCGTGGAACATTCCCTTTAGTCCAACAGGGTTAATCGAAATAATCTCAGTATCAGGATAGTGGAGTGCCACAAATCTACTCACGTTTTTATATCCATAAATCCACTGTGGTATCACGCTCTGTTCTTCATAAGATAGATACGGAAAACCATTAAAATGTTCGGTTGCAGCACAGTCACAACCAACCAGCAGCACTTTTTTAGGACGGGTAAACAGAGCAAAGTGGATAGCTCTAAAGACAATTGATCTATATGCCATAAGAGGATAGCATTCAATATTCGTATGTATTTGCGTAAAGGGCATCATTGACAAGCTAAAAAAACGCCGCCCACTATTTTCTTCTATAATATACTCTGGAAATTGATCCTTACTCTTTCTGCTCTTTATTCCAACATCAAAAAACTTTATAAAATCATACTCTTTTAAATTTTCGCACAATTCAGGCATGTAATGTGTTATAAAGTAATAATCCAGTGTAATTCCTTCCTTTAAAAAGCTTGTATTTACCCCGATATGCGGAACTCCTGCAAGTTGTGTATAATAATTTAGACTTGGTCCGGTTCCAACAATCGCAACAGTATTGCCACGATGACATCCTTTAAATTCTGAAAATGAGGCCATATGCATATCATGCAATTCATTCGCAAAACAAAATTGTTCAAGCAACTTAGTCTGTTGCGCCTGTGCTATTTCTGCTTCTATTTCTGCGACAGCACTCATCTCTTCCCATGTAACAGATTCAAAATTTTGGAATCCGGCATTCTCGCAGGCCTCTATTATCGCGGTTGTACCTCTAAACGCGGTCAACAATATCGTTGCGTTCGGCATAAGTCGGGCCCACGTTTCAATACTTCGGATCGGCAATCCCGTCTCTAAAAATGTCCCATCATCATCAACCGCAACACGACTATTTGTGACACCGTGCAACCTTATATTGGGATCCTGTACTAAATAAGGAATAATTCTTTTGGCCATATTTCCAGTCCCGTAAGCAATCAGATCTTTATCATAAAGATCTGAAAATACCTTTGGACTCAGTCTTAGCATTTTAATTCCACCTTCTATTACATTGTCCAGCTCTTGCTCCGAAACTTTCATCTGGTCGGGATGGGCCGGCGAGGCTCTGCGTAATACTCGCTGAACGGAATTTCCGGCTCAAATGCAAACGGGCGATGCACTGGCGGTACCCGCTTCATCACCATATAATCACCATACGTTGTCACTAACAGCTGGTCGAATCCCTTCGGGATGGGGACCCGTATGTGCTCAAACGGCACATAGTCAGTTCCACAGTACCATTCCCTCTGGTAAACGTCCTTTCCTCGTGAAAACTCCAAGGGGGCAATTTGTTTCGTATTTTTGCCGGAATATTTTGCGCATAGCCTCTCATAGCCACGGCTCAGCCTTTCAATCCCAAAGACATATTTCAACCCCAGCGACAATTTTCCGGCCATCAGCCTCTTCACCGGATATTTTTTATCCTTTTCAAAATAGCAGTCATAATAAGCCGCATAGCGCAGGAGTCTCCAGTAAATCTTGAGCCTCGATTTCAATTTTCTAAGCTGAGATTCGCTATCGGGTATGCTGTCTATAACAAAGAGATCAATAAAAATACCTTTATTTTTATAGGGGCGTTTAAACTCCACATCATTTGAAACTGTTGTATCAGAATTACGCAGCCTGCAGCCGCCCATCACCAATCCGGGGTCCGAAAAGGGGGTCTGAAAAAAATATGGATGCTGGAACTCTTCCTCCGCGACTTCAGACAATTTTTTAAAGTCTTCCCGGAACATGACCACATCAATATCATCATCCCAAGGGATAAAGCCACTGTGTCTGACCGAGACTAACAGAGTCCCGCCAAACGCATAATAGGTCAGATTGTTTTTTCGGCAAACCCGGTCAAACTCAGCCAGCAGATCCAGCTCCACCGCCCACAGCTTCTTCATCTCCGCGCTGATGGTATAGCCACACCGGACTTCCTCCTCCAGAAAGCCCTTTGGCAAATCTATCTTGATCGGCAGCAAATTGCGCACCTCCTGGATTTCTATGCATTAGCCTTTAAAATAGAAACTGTTTCCTGAATTGCCTCTGGCGTTCGACCACGCCACCCCAATTCTCTCAGCCGGTCCGAATTCAACACAGCCCGGCTTACCCTGGAATAGCCTCTCCGCTCCAACTCACGGGGCGCCTCATATACGATCTGACAGCCACCGGCTTTCGCCGCCAGCTGAGCAAAATCCCGTATCCGCATCTGGTACTGGGGATCCGCTATATTGTACACTTTCCCGCATGTACCACGGAGAAGCGCCAGAAACAGTCCTTGCACAGCATCAATCACATAACAATGGGAACGTTCCTGAAGTCCCTCGCTTTTCATTACAATATCCTGTCCATCCACAGCCCTCCAGAGAAATTCAGAGGCAGCCCGGCTGTCTCTGCGGGCCATTGTCGGACCAAACAGATGGCAGGGACGTACAATGACAGCATCTGCGCCATGTTGATTGATATAGCTTTGACATAGCACCTCCGCCGCCCTTTTTCCCTCTGGATAGCAGCTTCTGGGACTGGACAAGTCCAACGGCCCGCAGTAGTCCTCCACAAAATCACTCATTGCTGCGTCCGGCTGGCCATATACCTCTCCGGAAGATACAAACAGAAACCGTTTCATATTATGTGAGATACCATAGTCCAGCAAATTCTTCGTTCCCTGCACATTTGCCACCAGTGTCCCAACCGGGTCACCGGCCATACGTACAGGGTCCGCATTGCTGGCTGCGTGGATGATGTAGTCCACATCCTCCCAAATCCCTGTAATCGGCGCTGACACATCCTGCTGCAAAAAAGAATAGGTCTCATTATTTGGACCAAACCGTTTTTCGGCGGTCTCGATATCCCGGCCTGCCGCAATCACTCGACACCTGCCATTCAGGCGCAGCAGATCCACGACACAGCTGCCCAGCATCCCCGTCGCGCCAGTAATTAAAACGGTTTTCCCTTGCAGCGGAGACAGGTCAAGGTTTGACAGGCCGCGCTCTAAAGCAGAAATATACAGTTTGTTTTCAATCGTACGCATATCTTCACCTATTTTAGCCAGGTGTCCTTTTCCATCTTCAGGTAGCATTTGAACAGTTCAAGGTCATCTTTCGTGGTAATCTTCAGGTTCTTTTCTGACCCATGGGAAAAATAGATTGTCTCTCCAAGCTCCCGCATTAAAGTACAGGGTGCCACAGAGCCTGTAATACCGCGTTTTTGTGCTTCACCATAAGCCCAGATCAGCTTCTTCAGCGTATATGTGTGAGGTGTCTGTGTACGGAACAACTGTTCTCGCGGAATCGTCATCACGGAGGAGCAGCCATCATCCTGGCTCCGGAAAACAGCCTCCACGCAGGGAATTGCCGCCACCGAGCAGCCATGCCGATGAAATGTGGCTAAACTATCAGAAATTATCTCACTGGAAACAAAACAGCGGTTCCCATCATGTACTAGGACAATCGTGTCCTCCAGCAGCTCCGATTTCAAAACCTGTAATCCATTAAAAATAGATTCCTGCCCTGTTTCTCCGCCGGCCACGACCCAACGCAGCTTTGTAATGTTAAACTGGCTCGCATAAGCGCGCAGGACGTCCATCCAAGCGGGCAGCGTAACAACAATGATCGCATCAATTGACGGATGACGCTGAAACGCCTCCATTGTATGGATAATAATGGGTTTATTGTTTACATGAATGAACTGCTTGGGGATATCCTGTCCCATCCGCACTCCATTTCCCGCAGCGGTCAGCAAGGCGACATTCATTGTGCTTCCTCCAATCCAAAAGCGCGCCAAAGCTGCGCAATAATAGCCTCCGGCGTCTCCTGCCCATCATTCTGTATGACGACATCAGCGTCACGCGGTTCGTCAAAGGGCAGATCCACACCCACCACTTCATTGCGCCCCGATGAATAAAGCTGCTTCTGATCCCGGCTATACAGGGTTTTCTGCGTCACTTTAATGTAAACTTCCTTGTAATTTTCAATGTTTTCCCTGTTCCAATTGCGTATTTCATCATACATTGCAATGCTGCAAACAACTACATCAATACCCTGTTCCGCCAATTCTCTCCACAGGCGGAATCCCCGTCTTGCGGAGTCTTTCCGCGCTTCAGTTGAATACCCGGAACGGCCAAAAATATTGCGTACCTGATCCCCGTCAGCCAAAAATACATTTGATTTCCGCTCTTTCAATCTCCGATAAAACAGCCCACCAATGGTGGTTTTCCCGGCACCGGCTAAACCGGTGAAAAAATAGACCGTTCCCTTATCCATAGCGTCCTCCTAATGGTAAATCGGATTTTCCAACAGCGCGGGGTCCAGCTCCAGACGGGGCATCATATGCAGCGGCTGCCCGTTCCGGTTCACAAACTCCAGGCCCTCCAGCAGGATCCGCACATTCTGGAGCCGGTTCTTGTCGTACTTCTTGATGTAGTCCTTCAGCAGATTCTCCTGCACCTTCTCTTCCACCTCTGCGGCCACACGCTCGCCGTCCTGAGACACCTCCGCCTCCCGGAACACCTTGATCCAGGTCTTTGACATATACCCGTTGATCGTGCTGAAGTTCCGGATCAGCTCCTCCGCCTTCGCCTCATCCACTGGCTGGCCGTCGTAGTACTGGAAGTCGTAGCCGTAGTACGCATAGGCGTCCCGGAGGAAGTACTCTATAAAATACCGCTCGCTCTCGTTGGCGAACTCGTCGTAGGTCTTGTACACCTGGACAGGGCTGAAGCCCGGGGCGTAGCCGTCGTCCGTCACACGCACCGGCTCCCCGCCCCACGAGCAGTAAGACATGGTCTCCTCGTGGTAGGGCAGGTCCAAAAAGGCCGCCAGCGCCCGCAGCGTCGCCTTCGGATTCAGCTTCCCGTCCTCAAACCGGACCAGAACGCCGTCCTTGTACAGCCGGTCCTCCGGGTCGATCATGAAGCTCCGGTTCAGGATTCGCTCCATCACCGCGTCGCTCACCACCGTCTTCTTTTTGCCCTTCTCCTGGTCGTCCGACGACATCGCCACATTGTACATAAACCGCACCGACGCCGCGTGGCTGGTGGTAAAGCGGCGCATGGGGGTGAAGGTCTTGATATACTTGAAGTTCCGGAACAGTGACGAGTTATGTATCTCGTCATAGTTCTTCGCCTCCAGCACCGTCCGGTTGCTGCTGTCCACACGCAGGCTGTAGACAATATTATAGAAGTGGGGCTGGAAGAACAGCGCCGGGGCAATCCGCGCCCCCTGGTCCAGACCGCTCACCGCCATCTTGGACTGCAGGTACAGCGCCACCACGATGTCCTTCTCCGTCCGGTCACGCATGTGGTACAGCTCCTCCACCAGGTAGCTCTGCCACTTGATATTCTGCTGCGCGTCCCGCAGGCTGGTGGACCCCTCCACCACCTTGCGCACCGTCTCCGCCGTCTCCTCCACCTCGCTCATCATCAGCGACGGCAGCACGATCAGGTTCGGATGGGCGTCAAACACCTCGTTGAAGAAGTCGCCGCCGTTATGGGTGGACAGCTGGGTGTGCCAAATCATCCGGGTGACCTCCCGGATTCCCACCGGCTTCACGCTGTACTGGCTGTAGTCGATCCCGAACCGCGCCTTGAAGTCGATGGGGTACTGCTCTATCTCCTCTCCGATCAGGAACACCAGCTTCCGGCTCTCCAGTATGGTCCGCAGGCTCAGGCACTGCAGGTATGAGCAAAACGTCCCCCAGTCGCTGTAATGGAGATAAATATGATTCTCCCGGCCGATATCCTCGCTTTTGCGCACGTTGTCGTTCAGGTACTCCAGCTCGTACTGGGAATACACGTCCGCCGCCAGGATGGGGTTGTCCAGATTCTTGAAGAAGTTCCGGCTGATGACGGTATTTTTAAAGTTCACAAAGTCGCCAAACCGCTCCTCCGCCGGGTAGAAAGGGATGTAGCCGCTGTGGTCGTCAAAGGGGAAGAACACCACCGGCAGCTCCTCGAAGGGCAGAAAGTCCTTTCGGAACAGGTAGGGGTATTTTGCCAGGTGCCGGCAGTTGCGCTCGTACCGGCTCTTCAGCATTTTGATGTTCGGCTCGTAGAACACCTTCGTAATCAGCGGCAGAATCTCCTCCCGGAAATACCCCTGGTTATACAGATTGATAAACGCGGTGTAGGAGATGCGGTAATCCCCGCCGGACCGCAGGATATACACCGCCCCCTCCAGCGCGCCCGCGGGGTCCTCTCCCGACTGGATCACCAGGCCGTAGGCGCGGCACGCCTCGCCCTGCTCGCCCAGCGCCGCCAGCTTTCTCGCGATTTCGATGGCTTCCATACTCTGTCTCCTCTCTGCTTCCTGCGCTTGAAAAAGGGGCTTCCTCCAGGCCCTTTTTCAAAGGCAGGAAGGGGGCCGGGACAAGCCCGGC
>OFFE01000830.1_pt1 | contig 24608 bp, 20 predicted proteins | sample 1521371 | NCBI WGS metagenome assembly OFFE01 (sample SAMEA3504131, study PRJEB24116) | mouse gut metagenome | biome: mouse gut; feature: mouse-associated habitat; material: faeces | place: Denmark | collected 2011 | reverse complement strand
CGATCGCGGCCGCGGCGACAGCCCTGTACGGCATAAGCCGCTTTGCCATGGGAAACCGGCCGGCGGCCTCCTGGATCGCCGGACTCAACGATATCAAAACCCTCTACGAGCTGGGCTGCTTTCCGGAGGACACCCTCACCGCCGGGGACGCGGAAACCACCGCGCTGTTCGGCGAGGGCGGCGCGGCCTTCCTGCTGGACGGCTCCTGGAAGGTGGGATACTTTGCGGAGCACTACCCGCAGCGGCTGGAGGAGCTGGCGGTGTGCTGCGTTCCCGCCAAGGGGCTGCGGCGGGCCACGGACACCATCGGCGGCATCTCCACCGGCTTTTTCATCACCCGCCGGGCCTGGGAGGAGCCGGAGAAGCGGGAAGCGGCGGTGGCCTTTGTGTCCCGGCTGACCTCGGACGAGGTGGTGGCGTCCTTTGTGACCACGGAGCTGACGGCGCTGAAGAGTCCCGTCTCCAACGACCGGCTGGACCCTCTTCAGCAGTCCGCGGCGGAAGCCCTGAAGGGGGCCACGGCGCTGGTGGGGGCGGTGCAGGACACCATTTCCAGCGAGGCCCGCAGCAGTCTCTTCGCTAACATCCAGTACGTGGTGACGGGAAAGATGACCGCCCGGGAGGCGGTCGCCACCGCTATGGCGCTCAACGAGTCGTAAGAGGTGTTCCATGTATCGAGTGGTTTTGATTGACGACGAGCAAATCATCGTCAAGGGCTTGAGCAAGGTGGTGAAGTGGGCGGACTACGGCTGCGAGGTGGCCGGGACCGCCGGCAGCGCCGCCCAGGGAACCGCGCTGATCCGGGAGGTGCGGCCCCATATTGTGTTCACGGACATCCGCATGCCGGACCAGGACGGGCTGACCATGCTGGCGGGGCTGCGCAGCGAGTTTCCGGAAATGCGCGTGGCGGTGCTGACGGGCTTCCGGGATTTCGCCTACGCCCAGGAGGCCATCCGGCTGGGCGTCACCCGGTTTCTGCTCAAGCCGTCGAAGATGGACGAGATTCACGAGGCGCTGCGGGTGATGACGGAGCAGCTGGGCGAAATGGGGACCGCGCCGCCGGAGGAAGACCCGGGCACCGGCAATTTCATTGTCCGGCAGGCGGTGGCCTTTATGGAGGCCAACTACGCCCGGAAGCTGACGCTTCAGGACGTGGCGGACCACTGCTTCGTTTCCCAGTGGCACCTGTCAAAGCTGATCAACAAGCATATGGAAAAAAGCTTTTACGATCTGCTCAACTCCATCCGGATCGAGGAGGCCAAGCGGCTTCTGGAGAACCCGCAGCTGAAAATCGGGGAGATTGTGGAGCTGCTGGGCTATTCCGACAGCGCCCAGTTTTCCCGGATCTTCAAAAAGGTCGTGGGCGTCAGCGCAAACAAGTACCGGAATCAGGAAAAATAGAGGACGCGAAGCGCGGGCGGTCTGCTTGTCAAAAAAGCGGCTGCCCCGCTTTTTTGAGGAAGGGCCGTCATTCAGCTGCGCTGAACGACCGGTCCGGCAGTCTACGGCTGCCCCTCGCTTCGCTTTGCGCCTCGATTGTCTGCCTGCAACGGACAATTCAACGCTTGGCGTATATCAGTAGTGATATAGGATGCATAAGTAGGGTCAAATGAGATCAATCATAATCTACGTCGTAGTCCACAATTGCGCCGGTGGCGGCGTCAATCTCCATCTCATACTCCACGCCCTGATACATGATCTCCACTTCGTAGATTTGCCTGCCGTCGTCCCAGTCCAGCTCCAGCTTCCGGATGTGAGAAGCCGCCGCGCCGGGAACCTTGGACAGAGCAATCTCCTGGGCTTTGGCCAGCGTGATGGCGGAAGAAGCGGTAGGTGTACCGGACTTGATTTCGTAGCTGAGAACCGTACCGTTGACAGCGTCGAGCTCATAGTCATACTCGCTGTCGCCAGCATAGAACTCCAGGTCGTAGACCTGCCGCCCATTGTCCCACTCCAGCTCCAGCTTGGTGAAGGCTGCGTCCGTAAGACCGGCGTGGGCAAGCGCCTTGGCCTTGGCGCTCTCCGCAGAGAGCAGACCGCCGGAGGTTTCGCCGGGCTTGGCGGAGGAGGTTCCGTCGGAGAAAGAGTCTGCGTCGGTAACATCCAGATCCATGCCGCCGCCCAGAGTGATGGTGTTGGTTTTGCCGTCCCACTCCACCGTCTTTCCCATCAGCTCGCCAATAGCCCGGATGGGCAGATAGTTGGAGCCGTCGTAAAACAGGGGATATACCGTCTGACCGTTGGCGTCAGTAAAGGTTCGGGAGGTCTGATCCACCACCACCGTGATATCGTCCCGCAGCGCTGCGGTGATATCCTGCGCCTTGGCGGAGGCATCCGGAGTTCCGGCAACAGCCGCGCCGGTGCGTGTTCCGCTGAGAGTGGCGGTTTTGGTGTCCGCATTCCAATCCACGTTTTTGCCCATCAGCTCGCCGATAGCTCGAAGCGGCAGGTAGGTGGTGCCGTTGTAGGAGATAGGATGGACCTGCTGGCCCTTGGCGTTATAGAAGAGCCGTTTGCTTCCGTCGATGATAATGGTGTAATCAGGCCGCAGCCGGGCTGTTACCTCGGAAACTGCCCGAGCGCTTTCCCCGATAGGGCCCGCCAGCAGCAGCACCGCGCACAGCAAGGGCAAAAAAAGATGCGCGGCAAGTTTTTTCAATCCATGTGCGTTCATGATGTGTTCCTCCTTTTGCATTACCCTGTGTCAGTCAGGAATGATGATACCATTTTACCAGTTTTTTGGGAAAAAATCAAGAGTCTTCCTATGCTGCCAGCAGCAGGCACTCCTCGCCCGGTTCCACCTGAAAGTCTTCTCCCGCAGATGCCAGCGCGTCCAACAGAGAGGCGTATTGCTCCAATGTCAGCGAGTAAGTCCGGCCGGTTTCCCACTCCTGACCCAGAACCTCCTCCACCCAGGCTTGGGTGGCGGACCCGGCGGCGGTGACGGAACCGGATTGAATTTTCGGTGCGGCGGCCAGAGACGGGCGGCTGCCCGTGGTGTAATCCTCCGCATTCTCCGGTGCAGCTTGATCTATCAAAGCGGATTTCTCTGCGGGCGCCTCCTCCGGGAGTCCTGCCTCCTCGGAAACGGCAGCCCCGTCCATATGAGCCGCTGGGGCGTCGTTCTTGCCGCCGTATGCCGCTGGAGTCCAGGAGTCGGCCATATCCGGGGCGCTGCTGAAGACTGCTGTCTGACTGGCCGTTGAGGAATCTGGCATCCATACGCGCCAGACTCCCGCCGCAATAACGGCGCAGCAGGCCGCAAAGGCCGCCCACCGCCGCCAGCGGGAAAAGGGAATGATCTTCCTTTTTTCCTCCTGGGGCGTCTCTCGGACCCGGCTCATGACCCGCTCTCCGAAGCCCTCCGGCAGAGGGGGCTCTTCCTGGTCAAAGGCATCGTGCATTGCCACCAGATCGTCAAAATACTGCTGGCATCGGGGGCAGGCCGTCAGGTGCTCCGCCAGTTCCTCCCGTTCCGTCCCGGACAGCTCTCCATCCAGAAAGGCGCTGACGAGCAGTTCATATTCCTCGCAGCTTCTCATGACCGGCCGCCTCCTTTCCCCGCGTTCTCTGTTGGTTTAGACGGCAGATAACCAGATAGGTTCCCATTTTTCAGAAGGATTTTTCGCAGCGCACCCCTGGCCCGGGAGATACGGGATTTCACTGTTCCCAGATCCACCTCCAGCACTGCTGCGATTTCCTCATAGCTCAGTTCATGAAGCTCCCGCAGAGCCAAGGCCTGCCGGTGGTCCGCGCTGAGCTGGGACATTCCCTCCGCCAGGGCCTGCCGCAGCTCAGCGCCTTCGGCCTGGGCCTGGGGAGAGGGCGCGCCATCCACCGCGTTTATGCCCGGCGTTTCGCCGTCCAGACTGGCCTCTTCCCGCTGCCGCCGGGACCGGCGGATGCAGTCGATGGCGGCGTTGCTGGCCAGCCGGTAGAGCCAGGTGGAAAAGCCCGACTCTCCCCGGAAACGGGGCAGACCTCTCCAGGCCGAGAGAAACGCCTCCTGGGCCGCGTCCTCCGCATCCTCCGGGTTGCCGCACATCCGCAGCGTGAGATGATATACTTTTTTCTCATAAAGCCCTACCAGCTCGCCGAAGGCGTTCTCGTCGCCCTCTGCGGCCCTCCGGACCAGTTCATCAACTGTCATGCAGGTCCCTTTTGATCCCTTTCGTCACCCTGTACACATCCTCCAGCGTCTCCATCCGGATGATTTGCTCCTTGTAGTAGCCTCCGTGGGGCACGCCCTTGAGATACCAGGCGTAGTGCCGCCGGGCCGTCAATACGGCGATCTTTTCACAGTTGTATGCCGCCGCCAGCTCAATCTGCCGTACAGCTGTGTCACAGCGCTCCGCCAGAGGCGGCTTTGCTGGGATGGGCTTTCCCTCCAGAGCAGCGGCCGCCTCCCGGAAGATCCAGGGATTGCCGAAGCACCCCCGGCCGATCATGGCCATATCGGCTCCCGTCTGCCGGAGAATCCGCACCGCGTCCTCTCCGGAGAATACATCCCCATTGGCAATCACCGGAATGGAAATCGCCTCTTTCACCTCCCGGATGGTGGACCAGTCTGCCGTTCCGCCATACATCTGCACCCGTGTCCGGCCGTGAATGGTGACGGCGGACACGCCAACCTCCTCCAGCAGCTTCGCCAGCTCCACGGCGTTGACGCTGCTCTTGTCCCAGCCCCGGCGCATTTTCACCGTTACCGGCACAGGGGAAGCCTTAACCACCGCCTCTGCCAGACGGGCGGCCTTCTCAGGATCCTTCATCAGCGCCGCGCCGTCGCCGCAGGACACCACCTTCCCCACGGGACATCCCATGTTGATGTCCAGCAAATCCGCGCCGCTGGCTTCTGCGGCGATCTGGGCCGCCTCCGCCATGCAGGAGATGTCGCTGCCGAAAATCTGGGCGGCAAAGGGCGTCTCTCCCAGGAAGGGCTTAAGCAGCAGCCGGCTTTTTTTGTCCTGATAGCAGAGTGCCTTGGCGCTGACCAACTCTGAGCAGGTCAGCCCAGCCCCCTGCTCGGAGCAGATTTGCCGGAAGGCGGCGTCAGTGACCCCCGCCATGGGGGCGAGAGCCAGCCGGGTATGTATGGTCAGTGTGCCGATCTGCATGGAAGTCACCTTTTTCTCCGGGCGGCCCGGCAGGCCGCCGCTCTGTGAATTTTTGCCAGCAGAGGGATCTTCCGCTGGCTTTCAGGCGGAATCAAACTGAATTATACCACATGTTTCTCCATTCAGCAATAGCCGTAAAGTTCGGCAGGGAGATTCCGCCGCACAAATGTTTTTCCGCGAAATTACCCTTCGCCCTCTTGCCTTCCTGAGAAAATCCCACTATAATAATAAACACATAAAGAAAGACTGCCAGCGGGAGGATTTGCTATGGAACGCATCAGTAAAGAGAACTACTATCTGGATATTGCCGAAACCGTCATCGGCAGAGCAACCTGTCTGCGCCGCTGCTACGGCGCGATTATTGTCAATAATGATGAGATCATCTCTACCGGCTACAACGGTGCGCCCCGGGGACGGAAAAACTGTGTGGATATGGGCCGGTGTACCCGGACGGAGATGAACGTGCCTCAGGGCCAGCGGTATGAGCTCTGCCGCTCCGTCCACGCCGAGGCCAACGCCATCATTTCCGCCGCCCGCCGGGACATGGTGGGAGGGACGCTCTATCTGGCCGGCAAGGACGCCGTAAGCGGGCAGCTGCTTCATGATGCCTCCTCCTGTTCCATGTGCCGCAGACTGATTATCAATGCCGGGATTGCCAAGGTGATCGTCCGCACCGGGCCCGGGACGTACTCCGTCACCGATGTCAGGGACTGGGTTGAGGATGACGACACCCTGACTGCCGGAGCGGCTGCCTCCTCCCAATGACAGAATATGTATATTTTCGTGTGAAAACCCAATAAATCAGAGGGCAGTGTTGAAATCTTTGGGGAAAATGTGAAAAACTCAGAATTTCCCTTGACACCGCTTTGTCCCCATGCTAAAATACTTCACAATCCATTTTCTCAAATGCGTGGAAGGCGTTAAGCCATTTCGTGGGCGCTCACAGAGAACCGGCGGCAGGTGCGAGCCGGGGAGCGGCGGACTGGCGGCTGGCGCCGGAGCGGGATATCCCAAAGAGCGTTTGCTCCGGTAGGATGTCACGGGTTTGCCTCCGTTATCTGGGCAGGGGCTTGACGGAGCCCTCCAAGAGTGCGTCCTTTGGGGCGTGAAACCGGGTGGTACCGCGGTGAGAGATCATCGTCCCGGGAGCAGTAATCTGCTCCCGGGACTTTTTTTGCGCCGCCCCATGACGGCGCTGCGGCTCCGCAGTTTGCCGTTGCCGCTGCAGGAAAATCTGGGAATAACGTCAGTTTGAAAAGGCGCATAATGAAATGCTGCGCGGCCTCTGTATGTGGCTGCCGCAAAATCTGCAAGTTCTTTTTGGCCCTTTTTCTTGAAAGAAAAAGACCGAATCAGCGAAAAGGAGAACAGCAAGGATGAAAACAATTGAAATTTCGGACATTACCCTCCGTTTGACCGGAGGAGAGGCGGCACTGAGCTTCAAGGAGCGGGTGGAGGCTGCCCGGATTCTGGACCGGCTGGGGGTGGACCAGATTGAGCTGCCGGCGCTGAAGGATGGCAAGGGCGATGTGCTGCGCAACAAGACCATCGCCTCCGTAGTAAACGCCGCCCGGCTGTCCGCTGCTGTGGGACTGACGGAGGAGAGCGTGGAGGCCGCCTGGAACAGCGTCAGCTCCGCCCGCCGCCCGGTGCTTCATGTGATGCTGCCCGCTTCCCCAGTGCAGATGGAGTACCTGTGCCACAAGAAGGCTCCGGCCATACTGGAGCTGGCAAAGGCCCTGGTGGCCAGAGCCCGGTATTTTACGGAGCATGTGGAGTTCTCCGCGCTGGATGCCACCCGGGCGGAGCCGGACTTTCTTGCACAGCTGCTCTGTGCTGTGCTGGAGGCTGGTGCGGAGGCAGTAACGCTGTGCGATTCCGCCGGGATCATGATGCCGGATGAGTGCGCCGGGTTTATCCGGGAGCTGGCGGAGAAGGTCCCCGGCCTGGGAAAAGCACGGCTGGGGATTGAGCTTGATGACGGGATGAAAATGGCTGCCGCCTGTGCCGCCGCTGCGGTGGACGCGGGCGCGGTGGTGATTAAGGCCGCCATCACATCGGCGGGCGTGCCTGCTACCCAGGATCTGGCGGCCTATCTGTCGGCTCGGGGAGAGAGCAAGGGGCTGCGGTGGAACCTGCGGGGGACGGAGCTGACCCGGGCGGCGGGGCAGCTGCAATGGATGGTGCAGACCCAGCGCGGCGGCGGCTCCCCCTTTGACAGTGGGGTGGACGATACGGGGACGGCAGTCTGCCTCACGGCGGAAGATGCCATTGACGAAGTGGTCAAGGTGGTGCGCTGTCTGGGCTATGACCTCACTGAGGAGGACAATGCCAAGGTTTACGAGGCCTTCCAGCGTATCGCGGCGAAAAAGCAGTTTGTCAGCGCCCGGGAGCTGGACGCAATTGTGGCCAGCGCGGCGATGCAGGTGCCTTCCGCCTACCGGATTGTGACGTACGTGATTACCTGCGGCAACATGACCTCCGCTATGGCTAATCTGACATTGGAGCGGGAGGGGAAGAAGCAGCAGGGGGTATGTGCCGGGGACGGGCCCATCGACGCGGCCTTCCTGGCCATAGAGCAGATCATTGGGCACCACTATGAGCTGGCGGACTATCAGATCCAGACTGTCACCGAGGGCCGGGAGGCTATGGGCTCCGCCCTGGTGAAGCTTCGCTCCAATGGAAAGCTGTACTCTGGAAATGGGATTTCCACCGACGTCATCGGGGCCAGCATCCGGGCATATATCAGTGCGCTGAACAAGATCGTGTATGAGGAAGCATAAAATGAAACTTTCATTTTCGATTAAATATTGGAACCGGCTGGACTGGTCCCGGGCCTGCCAGGCCGCCGCCGGCGCAAAGCTTGGCGGGGTGGAGATCGACAGCGTAAGGAATCCCCTTCTGGCCGGCAGAAGCAGCCCTACCAATCCGGAGCTGGCCGTGGCGGCCCGCCGCCAGCTGGCGGCGGCGGATTTGACCGTCCCCTGTGTAGGAACGGCGGCGGATCTGATGAGTCCGGAGGCGGAGGACGAAATTCCTGCCGCCATTGAGACGGCGGCCAACCTGCTGGTGCCCTATGTGGCTCTCCACACCGTCAGCGAGGACATGGAGGCGGTCATCCGGCGGCTGGCTCCCTGGGTTGCTGGGGCGGAAAAAGCCGGAGTTGCTCTTTTGCTGGAAAGTACGGGGGTTATGGCGGATACGAAAAAGCTGGTGGAGGTGCTGGACTACTTCGCCTGCGACCACCTGGCCGCCTGCTGGAACGCCCACAGCACCTGCCTGATGCAGCGGGAAACTCCGGAGCAGACCATCACCAATCTGGGAGCCTATGTCCGCCACGTGCGCCTCACCGACGGTGCGGCCACCGGCTCCCCGGAGCTGGTAGGGGAGGGCGGCATGCCCATGAAAGAGCTGATGAACGCTCTGGGCAGCGTCAATTACGACGGCTTTGTCTCCCTGGTCTGGGATCCAGCCTGGGTGGAGGGCCTGGACGACGCGGAGATGATCCTCACCCACTACGCTGTCTATATGTCCCGGTTCGAGCGGGAGGGACGGAAAAGCCGCCTCTACTACAATACCGCCGGGACGGGACAGTACGTGTGGAAGAAGGACGTCGTCATCGACTGTACTTTCCCCCAGGTGCTGGACCGAATGGTGGAGGAGTTTCCGGACCAGTACGCCTTCAAATACACTACCCTGGATTACACCCGCACCTATTCTCAGTTCCGGGACGATGTGGATCAATTTGCCCGGTCCCTCATCGCCCTGGGAGTCAAGAGCGGCGACAAGGTGGCCGTCTGGGCCACCAATGTGCCCGCCTGGTTCATCACCTTCTGGGCCGCCACCAAGATCGGCGCGGTGCTGGTGACGGTAAACACCGCTTATAAGATCCACGAGGCGGAGTATCTCCTCCGCCAGTCCGATACACATACTCTGGTAATGATCGAAAGTTATCGGGACAGCAACTATGCCGAAATCATCGCAGAGCTGTGCCCCGAGCTTGCTTCCGCACAGCCCGGCAGGCCCCTGCACTGCAAGCGCCTGCCCTTCCTGCGCAACGTCGTCACCATCGGCTACCGGCAGGCGGGCTGTCTGACCTGGGAGGAGGCCTCCGCCCTGGCGGGGAAAACATCGCTGCAGGAGGTCCGCCGCCGAGCTGCCGCCGTGGGACCTCACGACGTGGCCAACATGCAGTACACCTCCGGCACCACCGGCTTCCCCAAGGGGGTCATGCTGACTCACTACAATGTGGTGAACAACGGGAAATATATTGGGGACCACATGGATCTTTCCACTGCGGATCGGATGATGATCCAGGTGCCCATGTTTCACTGTTTCGGCATGGTGCTGTCCATGACGGCCTCCATGACCCATGGAACCACCATGTGTCCCCTGCCCTACTTCTCTCCCAAACCCGCCCTGGCCTGTGTCAACCAGGAACGGATTACCACCTTCAACGGTGTACCCACCATGTTCATTGCTATGATGAACCATCCGGACTTCGCCTCCACCGATTTCTCCTGTATCCGCACCGGCATCATGGCAGGGGCCAACTGCCCGCCGGAGCTGATGCGGAAGGCGGCGGATGTGATGAACATGAAGCAGATTATCTCCGTGTTCGGCCAGACAGAAGCGTCCCCCGGCTGCACCATGAGCAGTTTCGACGATTCCCTGGATGTGCGCACAGAGACGGTGGGCAGCCGGTTTGCCAACGTGGAGTGCAAAATTATTGATCCGGACACCGGGGAGGAGTGCCCCCGGGGTGTCAGCGGCGAGTTTGTGGCCCGGGGCTATAACATCATGAAGGGCTATTACAAGATGCCCGCCGCCACCGCTGCCGCCATTGACGCCAACGGATGGCTTCACAGCGGGGATCTGTGCTGCGAGGACGAAAACGGAAACTTCAAGGTCACGGGGCGGCTGAAGGATATGATCATCCGGGGCGGCGAGAATATTTATCCCCGGGAGATCGAGGAGTTTCTGTATACTCACCCCAAGGTGAAGGACGTACAGGTCATCGGCGTTCCCGATGAGCAGTACGGGGAGGAGATCATGGCCTGCATCATCCTCAAGGAGGGGGAGAGCTCTTCCGTGGAGGAGATCAGGACCTTTGTACTCTCCCACATGGCCAAGCACAAGGTGCCCCGATATATTGAATTTGTGGACGCCTTCCCCATGAATGCGGCGGGAAAAATTCTCAAGTACAAGATGCGGGAAGAAGCGGAAGCGCGACTGGGCCTGAAAAATTAGCGCGCTCTGGAAATTTTTGCTGTTCCACCAAGGGATACCGGGATTTTGACCGGCAGGGGGAATTTCCGTCTGCATTCCTTCCCAAACGGTCCGAACAGACCAGCAAGGCTCCGGATTCTCAAGGGAGTGCCCCAGGCCAATGCGGCCCGGGGCGCTCCCTGCTTTTTACTTTTGTGTCCCTGGCGGGTCAGGCCAGCGTAATCCCTACCGGGCAATGGTCGCTGCCCATGATTTCCGGGAAGATGTCCGCTCCTGTCAGGCGCTCCCGCAGCCGGTGGGAAAGGAGAAAATAGTCGATCCGCCACCCCGTGTTGTTGGCGCGGGCGTTTGCCTGATAGCTCCACCAGCTGTAGGCTCCTGTCTTGTCCGGGTACAGCTCCCGGAAGCTGTCAATAAAACCTGCCGCCAGCAGTTCAGTCATCTTTCCCCGCTCCTGATCGGAAAATCCGGCGTTGCCGCGGTTGGGACCGGGATTTTTCAGATCAATTTCCTGATGCGCCACGTTCAGATCCCCACAGAGGATCACCGGCTTTTTCTGATCCAGGCCGCAGAGGTAGAGGCGGAAATCGTCCTCCCAGATCATCCGGTAGTCAATTCGCTTCAATTCCCTCTGGGCGTTGGGCGTATAGCAGCAGACCAGATAGAAATCCTCATACTCCGCCGTAATCACCCGGCCCTCGTGGCGGTGAATGTCGTCGCCGAAACCGCAGGTTACGGCCACAGGATCCATGCGGGTCAGAAGGGCGGTGCCGGAATACCCCTTTTTATCTGCATAGTTCCAGTACATGTGATAGCCCGGAAGCTCCAGCTCCACCTGCCCGGCCTGAAGCTTTGTCTCCTGAAGACAGTAGACATCCGCGTCCAGCGCCAGACAGGATTCCACAAAGCCTTTTTTTATACAGGCCCGCAGGCCGTTGACGTTCCATGAGACCAGCCGCATTGCTCTTGCCTCCTTATTTGTGCCGGTAAATTTTTTTGTCCAGTGCGAACACCCGCTTGCTGAAAGAGCCCGGCTCCGTTTCATCCATGGTTTCCTTGTAGATTTCCATCCGGCTGTCAATCAGATCAATCATACTCAGTAGCTCGCTTTCTGCGCACATGGGCCTCACAGCGGCGCCAAATTCCGGCTCTCCGTGGTGGGAAAGCAGCAAATGCTGGAGCAGAACGGATTTCTCCTCCGGCATGGCCAGTTCCCTTGCAGTCTCTGCCACTGCCTGGGCCCCCATGACCAGATGGCCCAGCAGTTGGCCTTTGGTGCTGTACTCTGTTACCAGACCCAGGGGAGAGGTCACAAATTCGTCGCACTTGGCCACATCGTGGAGAATAGTGCCAGCTACCAGCAGGTCCCGGTCCACCGTCTCCGGATATACCCCTGCCAGATAATCTGCGATCCGCCCCATATATAGTGTGTGCATCAGCAGGCCGCTGACAAAGCTGTGGTGCATGCTCTTCCCGCCGGGGATGGACCGGAACCGGTCCCCGTACCGCTCCAGAACGCTCCGGCAGACGGACCGGTAATCTCCGTCTCCAATGGTGTCCGTCAGCTCCAGCAGCTCCTGCCAGCCTGCATCCACGTCAATGGGGGCTACAGGCACCAACTCGCCCAGATTATACTGATCGTCCTCCTGAACTGGCCGGAGACGAGATAGGATCAGCTGTAGGACGCCCCGGTACTCGGATACCGTCCCCCTCAGCTTGATGACTGTACCCTCGTCCTGCGTACCCAAAGGGCCGCCGTAGTCCCAGACCTTGGCGTCGATGGTTCCGCTGCGGTCCGCCACGGAGGCGGCCAGAAAGGGCTTGCCGCTGTTGGAGGTTTTGATCTGGGCTGTTTTCAGAATATAAAAGCCTTCAATTTCGTCCCCGGCTTCCAGATCGGCAATCCATTTATTGTATTCCATAGTTTTTCTCCCCTGTGTTTTTGTGATAATCAGTATAGCATAGAACCACATCTCTGTCGAGGGAGAAATTTCATCCCGGCGCCGGAGTGCCGTCCACCGGAAGAGAACGCAGTAAAAAGCTGCAAACCATCAAAAATGGCTTGCAGCAGTGCTTTTGGCACCCCCGGCGAGACTCGAACTCACTACATTCCGCTTAGGAGGCGGACCCTCTATCCTGGTGAGGTACGGGGGCATTTAGAAGAAATATTCAGTTTTCCGGTTCAACAGGATTCAAACGAACTACCTGTTTAGAAGAGGCATATTCTATCCAGCTGAGCTGCTGGCACATTGTGAGTAGCGTCTCAACTTGCCTATGTATTATAACTGAGAGACCGGCGTTTGTCAATTCCCGGACGGCCGTTCTTTCGCTTTCTCCTGCAATTCCGCCAAACTGGCTTTAAGGTTGCTTAAACCAATCGGGAGCTGGGTGTTGGCCACGTCCAGCTTCCGCAGCTCGCTGGTGATATGGGCAGTTATCCTCTCGCAGGCGTCAAACAACTCGCAGCACTGACTGGAGGAATTTTCAATCTGCGCCTCCGCTTCCCGCAACAAGGCTTCCTTTCGGGCCTGAGCTTGGGCAATGGTGTCAGATGCCTGGGCATTAGCGGCGCTGATCAAGCCCTCCGCCCGGCTCTGCGCTTCAGAAAGACGCAAGTCTGCCTCTGCCTGTGTCTGGGCAAGCAGCGCATCTGCCCGGCGGTGAGCATCCAACTCCAGCTGAGCCAGCTTTTCCTTTTCCTGACGCAGCGCCTCGCTCTCTCCGGTGAGCCGCTCCACCTGAGAAGCGAGCCTGTCCCGTTCCCCGGTCAGCTGCCGGGCGTTCTCCCGTTGTTCTGCGCTCTCCCGCTCCAAAGCTTCCCGCTGCTCTGCTTCCCGCTCATATTTCTGACGGAGTTCCTCCAATTCCGCGGACAGTTCCTCCGATTTGTCGGATCTGGACTGCAGCTCTGTCCGGCACTCCTCCAATTCCTGCCGGACGGCTTCCAGCTGATGGGTCAGGGAAGCGGCGGCAGCCTCCGCCTCCTTCTGCGTTCTCTCAATATACTCCATTACGTCCTGGCGGTTGAACCCCAGCGCCGCGCCGCGAAAAATATGATTGTCCATGACTCTGCCCCGCTCCTCTCTCGTGTTTTGTTTATCTTACCACACCAAGCGGGATATGACAACTTATATTTTCCTGGCTCGCCTGTGTCAGTCCCGTTTCACCTGACCGACGGCCCATAAAACCTGGTCTTTTACCTCCTCCAGACTGCCATTCACGGTGGCACCGGCGGCCATGGCATGGCCGCCGCCGCCCAGCAGACGGCAGGCCTGGGTGGCATTGACCCGGCCATTGGCTCCGGTGCGGAGACTCAGTTTCCACTCTCCGGGCTTCAGCTCTCGCAGCACAGCGCCGCAGTCCACGCCCTCAATAATTCCCGCCAGAGAAGAGATGTCCTCCAGATCATTCTCCGTGGCGCCCAGACGTTCCATCAGGGACAGCGGTATGGTCAGGAACACCCCCCGGTTCTGGTGGAAAAACTCAGCTCCTCCCATGATTTCCGCCTCAATAGCAATGCGGCGGCGGCTTTTGGTGCGGAAATGGCGTTTATTGACTCCGAAATAGTCAATGCCGGTTTCCAGCAGCGCGGCCGCCACATGGTGGGTGTTGGCGGTGGTATTAGCGTAGACGAAGCATCCCGTATCCGTGGACACGGCGGCGTACAGCGGCAGAGCCACCTCCGGCGTAATCTCCCCCAGCTCCCGGCAGATTTCATACACAATCTCTCCGCAGGCCGCCCGGGAGGGGTCCACACACTGAGCCGTTCCAAAGCCTTCAAAAGAGGGGTGATGATCCACTGCCAGCCCAATCCGGTCAAAATACGCTTCCGCTGCCGGGAAAAACAAACTTCTGGCGGCAATGTCCACCGACGCCACAAACGCAGGCGCGAAATCCTCCGGAGCCCAGAAGGGTTCCGCGTAAACCGCGTTAGTCTCCGTAATGTCCGGATTTTTCAATAGATATGCCGTCTTACCCAGCTGCCGCAGGGCGCGGCACAGAGCCGCGGCACAGCCGGTAGTGTCGCCGTCCGGGCGGCGGTGGGTGAGAATCAGGATATTATCCTGCCGCCGCAGCAGTCTGGCGGCTTCCCGTGGGGTGACAGGGCTCATGGTTTGTCCTCCAAGATAATATGCTCATTGGCGGGATTGGCGGGTTTGACCACGTTGGGATCCCGGAGCATCTCCAGAATATGGGCTCCCTGCTCAATGGAGTCGTCCGCTATAAACTGAAGCTCCGGTGTGTAACGGAGCCGCAGCGCGGAACCCAGTTCCCGGCGGAGATACCCGGAGGCAGATTTCAGCCCCTTCATCATGTCCTTTTCGCCCTCTTTGTTCAGGGCGCTGATATAGATTTTCGCGTAGCGAAGGTCGCTGGTGGTATCCACATGGGTAATTGTGACCAATCCGCTTTGAAGACGGGGGTCCTTTACCGTCCGGAGGAGGCTTGCCAGCTCTCTCTGGATTTCTTCATTGATGCGGTCAATTCGGTTGCCTGCCATTTTCTACCTCTCTTCCCGGCGGCGCGAAGGCCGCCGGCGGTTCATATTTCCTGTGATCTGCACATAGATGCGGTTTATCGTGCGAACTGGAACAATTCACACTTGATCATTCCATTGTAGAGCTTTCTTCTTTTTTCGGCCTTCCGTCCAAAAAACCGTTCAAACTCCGGATGACTGGTCAATACCAGTACCCGCCACCTGGGCGGGATGCAGTGATATACTTCTCCGAAGGCGCGGTACAGCGCCTCCGCGTCCTCTTTTTCCAGCAAGCGCTCTCCGTAAGGTGGGTTTGTGACAAGCTGGCCATATTCCCCCTGACAGCGGAACTTTTTCACGTCCGCAGCGTCAAAACGGACAAGGTCTTCCACACCCGCCTTGACAGCGTTTTCTCTGGCAATACGTACCGCCTTGGGATTAATGTCACCGCCCCAGATATCATAGGTCCCGTCAAATTCCCTGTCCATGGCCTCTCCCGCAGCATCCAGCCAGTGATGGCTTGGCAGCCACGCCCACTTCTGGGCGTCAAAAGACCGGTCCAGGCCGGGGGCGCGGTTTTTGGCAATCAGCGCCGCCTCGATGGCGATGGTTCCCGAGCCGCAGAAAGGGTCCCGGAAGGGATCCTTGCCCCGAAAGCGGCTGAGGATTACCATGGCTGCGGCCAGCGTCTCCCGCAGTGGGGCTTCCACACCTACCGCCCGATAGCCCCGCTTGTGGAGTCCAGGTCCGCTGGTGTCCAGATACAGTGAACATTGATCCTTCATGACGGCAAACTGAATCTGATACTTCGCTCCCGTCTCCGGCAGCCGGTTCAGTCCATAAACCCTTCCCAGCCGCTCCGCCGCCGCCTTCTTGATAATCTTCTGGCAGTCGGGCACCGAGTGAAGCTGGGAATCCAGGGCGTGGCCCTTCACCGGGAACTGTCCGTCCCGGGGTACGAAATCTTCCCAGGGTACTGCCGCCGCGCCCTGGAACAGGGCTTCAAAGCTTCTGGCCGGAAAGGAGGCCAGCTGGAGCAGTACCCGCTCTCCGCAGCGCAGATTCAGATTGAGCCGGGGCAGTCCTGCCTCGGTTCCACAACACAGAACCCGTCCGTTCTCCACTCTTACATCCGTCAGTCCCAGCCGCCGGATCTCGTCGCCCACCAGTCCCTCCAGTCCAAACAGACAGGGGATCACATATGTCAACACGGGAAACACCTCTTTTCACCGTTAGCGTATTGCCATCATTCCAAAATGAAAATAAGCGCCCCGCAGCGGCCGTGTGAGCCCTGTTATAACCTGCACATGAGTAGCAGGTGGGTCGCCTGCACTGTCCTTTACTGCTTCCAACTTCCAACCGCAGGTATGGCAGCCGGGAGGCCTGCAAACCAGACAATGAACCAGCATCCCTTATAACAAAATGTGGGTTAATGAAAGACTCATCACGCACCCCGCAGGGCACTTTATATTTTTAATAGCGGAGGGTTGCTCTCCCGGGGCTATTCCTCCCCGTCCTCATCCTGAAACAGTGTCTCCATAAACAGGTCGTAAATCTCCGTCAGCTCCTCCTCGCTGTCCAAGGTGGACAACAGTTCCTCGCCGTTCTCTGTAATGGACTTCAGGATCACCATGCCATAGTCGTCGCTGTCTTCGTCCGCTTCGTTTTCCTCCGGTACCGCCGGGAAGAACGCCATGTAGGTCTGACCCTTATGCTCCAGCACATCCAGCAGTTCCAGCTCAATGTCGTTGCCGTCCTCGTCCGTCACCGTGATAAAATCAGGTCCGAATTCTTCGCTCATAGCAGCTTCCTCCCCTGCCCGGTTCTTTCGCAGAAGCGGCCTGCCGCCCTGCCCCTATAGTGTAACCGTTTTTTCGCAAAATTGCAAGAGGGTTTCCCTATGACATTTTGACGATTTCCGCCCTTCCTTTTTGTATTTTATGAAGAAATTTGCTGCCCCAACAATTTTTTTGTTGGAACTGCCCGGAATTTCCCCCTTTTTTCAGTTGACAAGCTGTGTTATACTATAAATTGGTATATCGTAGGGGTCGCTTGCCGTACCCCGAAAAGTATCGCGAATTCCCCCATACCCGGAAAAGGAGGTATCATCCGAACTATGGATCACATGTATAACGGCGCTCCGGACAGCCAGACGCCCTCGGAGCAGCCTGTCCGTCGGAAGAAAAAGAAGAAGGTTTCCGTAGGGCGCATAATTGCCAGGACCATTGGGTGGATTTTTCTGACACTGTTCACCCTCTGCGTCATCGGCGTACTCACTATCGGCATTTTTGCCAAAATTTTTCTGACCTACGTGGACACCACCCTGCGCCCCTCTCTGGGGGAGGTGGTTTCGGAGGAAATGAGTCTGGCGCTGACCTCCACCATGTACGACAAGAACGGCGCGGTCATGCTGTCTCTCTTCGACAACGGCGAGGAGACTGGCGGCGGCAACCGGGAGCTCATTGAATACACGGATCTGCCTGAGCATTTGGTGTACGCTCTGGTCGCCATTGAGGACAAGCGCTTTTGGGAGCATAACGGTGTGGACTGGTGGGGGACTGCCCGGGCCACTTTCTTCAGTGTCACCGGTAGCAAAACCCAGGGCGGCTCTACCATCACCCAACAGCTGCTCCGGGACAAGTATCAGGACACGGATGTTACCGTCAAGCGGAAATTCCGGGAGATTCTCCGGGCCCTGGAGTATGAGAAGTACACCAGCAAGGAAGACATCATCACCGAGTATCTCAACCGTGTCTACTTCGGTGGCGGCTATTCCGGCATTCAGACTGCCGCCAAGGGCTACTTCGGCAAGGATGTCAGTGAGCTGGATCTGGCGGAGAGCGCCGCCATTATCGGCATCACCAACAATCCATCCCAGTACGATCCCTTCCGCAAAGCCGAGTGGAAGCAGAAGGACGGCTCCGTCAAGACGCCCCGAGACTTCAACAAGGAGCGTCAGGAGATCATTTTGGATGAGATGCAGGCGCAGGGTTATATTACCGAGGCGGAGTGCAGGGCTGCCAAAGCGGAGAAGCTGCTCTTCACCGACACAGATGAGTATAAGGCCATCCACGGTCTGGAGATCCCTGAAGAGGAGAGCGGCAGCGAGGCAGAGGATACCGGCAACACCCGCTACAATACTTGGTTTGAAGATGCTGCCATCAACGAGGCCGCCGACCTGCTGGTAGAGCAGAAAGGGTATGCCCGCGAAGATGCCATCAAGCTGCTCTACCGGGCCGGATACCATATCGAAACCACCTTTGATCCCGCGGTTCAGGCTGTGGTGGACCAGATCTATCAGGACCCCTCCAACTTTGATTATCCCTCCGCCGAGGGTACGCCGCTGGCCTCCGCCATCACCATCATTGACCCCTACACCGGAGATGTGAAGGCCATGGCCGGCGGCGTGGGGCAGAAAACCACCAATCGGGAGTTGAGTCTGGCCACCTCCCGGCGCACTCCCGGCAGCGCCATCAAGCCCGTCAGTGTCTACGCTCCGGCCATTGACTATGACGTGGTCTCTCCCGGCAGCGTGCTGGACGATTATCCCATCAGCACAGCCCTCCGGGACAACGGCTATCCCCGCAATTCCAACAACCGCTACACTGGCAGCCGGACTGTCAGCTATGCGGTGACACAGTCCCTGAACACAATCTCCGCCCGGACGCTGCAAAAGCTGGGCTACGCCCGATCTTTTGAGTTTATGGAAAGCAATCTGGGCTTTGACCTGGATCCGGCGGATATCGATCTGGGTCCTCTTGCTATGGGCGGCCTGACCTACGGCGTGACCACCGTGGAGATGGCGGCGGCCTACAGTGCTTTTGCCAACCAGGGCATCTATACCAAACCCCGACTGGTAACTAAAATCTGGAACAATGACCGCACCGAGGTAATAGTTGACAACGATTCCGGGGTCCGCTCCTGGCCTGCCATGAAAGAGAGCACTGCGTGGCTGATGAACAAAATGCTGCGAAGCGTGGTCCGGGAGGGCACCGGCACTTCCGCCCGGTTTGACGGCATGACCATCGCCGGCAAGACCGGAACCACCTCCAACAACTTCGACCGCTATTTTGTAGGCTACACACCCTATTACTCCGCCGCCGTGTGGGTGGGCTACCGGGACAAGCCGGAAAAAATTGTGGCCAAAGGCAACCCTGCCGCGGCGATCTGGAAGAAGGTCATGGAGCCCCTCCATGAGGGCCTGGAGGACAAATCCTTTCCGGATAAACCGGAGGGCATCACCTCCGCTCAGGTTTGCGCGGACTGCGGACTGCGTCCTGATCCCAACGGACTTTGCTCCCAGGACTACCGGGGCAGCCGGATTATCAGCGTGGACATGCAGTCCAGCGCTGTTCCCAAGGAGACCTGCACCTGCCACACGGAGGTTCGGGTATGCACTGATCCTGCCACAGGGGAGGTCTGTCTGGCAGGGGATTACTGCCCTGAAGAGACTGTGACTACCCGCGTCATGCTGGTAGGCCGGGAGCATTTGACCCGGGCCGACGGGTCTTTGATTCTGGCGGAGGACAGCGATGCTCATCTGACCTATTTTACCACCAAGGGCGTTTGTACGATTCACGACGAGTTTTATGTTCCTATGCCCGGCCTGCCGGAGGACTGGTATGAGCCCCTCCCCGGTGATTCTGACTATCAGTGGCCCACAGGTCCCTGGAATCCGGACGATGTGCTGCCCCCCGACACCACCGAGCCCGGCGGCCAGCAGCCCGATCCCAGCGAGCCCGGCGGGGTGGTTGACCCCTCGGAGCCTAACGGTCCCGACGGGCCCATTACAGACCCGAATCCCGATGAGCCGGAACCCCAGGGGCCGGATGAGCCGATTCTGCCCGAAGAACCCAATCTGCCCTGAGAACAGAGAGCTGCCTCTTCAGAGGCAGCTCTCTGTTAAAGCAGAAAATAAGCAGAAAGCCGGACATGGTATCATCCACGTCCGGCTTTTACTATCTGATTCTGCTTTTTGTGATTCACATCACAACGTGTTAAGCTGGCGCAGCAGGACGGAGGCGATGTTTTCACAGGATGCCTGCACCTGAACGGCACCAATATTCTGCGCCACCATGGGCATGCCATAGACCACGCAGGACTCCTTATCCTGTCCGATGGTGAATGCGCCCGCCCGGCGCATTTGGAGCAAGCCGTCTGCGCCGTCGCGGCCCATACCGGTCATGATAATACCTACCATCTTGCAGCGAACCTGCTCCGCCATGGAAAAGAACAGTGCGTCCACTGAGGGCCGGTGGCCGCTGACCTTCTCGCCCTGCGCGCAGGACACAGTGTAGCGGGTGCCGCTGCGGACGATCCGCATCTGATAATCCGCAGGAGCCAGCAGCGCCAGACCCCGGCGCACCTCGTCGCCATTCTTGGCCTCCCGGACCTCCATATGGCACAGGCGGTTGAGCCGCTCCGCGTACATCTGGGTGAAGCCAGTGGGCATGTGTTGGACGATCAGCATTCCCGGGATGTCGGCGGGCAGGCGCTTGAGGACCTCCAGGGTGGCTTCGGTGCCGCCGGTGGAGGCGCCCAGGCCGATGATAACCTGATCCAGGTTAGCCCGCTGGCCCAGAGGGGCCACGGGAGCGGCCTGGGCAATGGAAGCCGGGGACGACTGACGCACCTTCGCTCCTGCTGCGGAAATCACCTTTTGGGTTAGGGCGGCAATGAACGTTTCATTATTCTGTGCAGAATCCGGCTTGCGGACAAAGTCCACCGCGCCGGCGGACAGAGCGTCAAAAACCCGCAGATTCAGAGAGGATACCAGAATCACCGGCAAAGGATACTTGGGCAGCAGCTGTTTGAGGAACTCCAGCCCGCTCATGCCCGGCATTTCAATGTCGGAGGTGATCACATCCGGTTTGAGCTGGGGGATCTTTGCCATGGCGTCCCGGGGATTGAAAGCGGTGCCCACAATCTCGATCCGTGGATGCTTGCCCAGTCCCTGGGTGATGATCGTACGGGCAAGGATTGAATCATCCACCACCATCACCCGGATTATTTTATTGGCAGACCACATGAAATAAGGGCCTCCTTACATATAAACTGCGTTCCGCCGCGCTCAGCGCTTCTGGAACGTGGAGGGAGCCACCGTCTGATAGGGGGCATTTTTCCCCAGATTCTCCGAGTGGCTGATCATGAAATACCCGCCGGGAACGGTAGCGTCATAAAAGCGCTGCACTAAAGCGTCCTTTGTGGGCTGGTCGAAATAGATCATTACATTCCGGCAGAAGATCACATCGAACTTCAGGCGGAATTTGATGGGATCCATCAAGTTGAAGGTCTGGAAAATCACGTTGTTCCGAATAATGGGGGCCACCATGTACTGCTTGCCTCCGGGAACAGGCTGAAAATACTTCTTCCGCCAGGCGGGGGGGATGGTATCGGGCAGCTCATAGACACCGCGCTTAGCGGAAGCCAGCGCCTTCTGAGAAATATCGGTGGCCAATACCCGGGTATCCCACTGATTGGCCTGGGCTCCCAAAAATTCCTTGATATAAATAGAGATGTTATAAGGCTCCTCGCCGCTGGAACAGCCGGCGCTCCAGATAGCCAGCACCTTGTCCCTCTGGTGGCGCTTCACCAGCTCCGGCAGGATCGTGTCGCGGAAGAAATGGAAGTGCTCCTCCTCCCGCATGAAAAATGTATAGTTGGTGGTCAGCCGGTTGAGAACCAGCTCCATATCTGCCGGGTCCTGCTTTTTCAGCAGGTCAGTGACGAAAGGGCCAAAATCGTTATAGCCCTTCTGACTCAGCAGGGAAGACAGGCGGCTTGTTACCAGCTGCCGCTTCTGGCTGAGGTCGATCCCATACTGACTGTGAATGAATTTGACAAGTTTGCTGAAATCTTCGTTGCTAATGTTGGTCAGCGGCACGGTTGGTTCCTCTCCTTATATTTTTATTCGTGCAGGAGGAGACTGCAATCCAAAATCAGCAGCGTCTTCCCGTCCGGCAGGGAATACATGCCGGAGATCAGCTTCTGGGGATTCTGAGTGGGCATGGGCAGAATGGAATCCTGCACAATATCCACCATTTTGTCCACACCGTCTACCAGAATACCCATGCAGTCGCTGCCTACGTTGACCACCATGATGCAGTTCTCATCCGCCTGGGGCTTCCCCAGACGGAGGCGGATGTCTATGACGGGAATGATCTGGCCCCGCAGATTGATGATGCCCCGCACATAATGCGGTACCCGGGGCAGGCGTGTAATGGTATGGTCGGTGATGATCGTCTCTACCTGCTCCGCGTCAATGCCGTAAAGCAGACCGTCGGAAATGCAGATAAGATACTTGCTGGTCTGAATCTCTGTGCCCCCCTCCTCCGGAACGGGGACGGCGTCGCTCTCTCGGGCAAAGAGTACATTTTCCTCTGGCATAGTATAATTGCTCCCTTCTCGCTAAGCTGTTATCCGGCTCAGAACATGCCCTGGCCGGCGCTGTAGAGGTTGGCGATGTCCAGAATGATGCTGATGCTGCCGTCGCCCATGATGCTGCACCCGGTGATGCCGCAGCTCTTCACGTCGAAGCTGTTGACATAGGCAGGCAGAGGCTTGACCACGATCTGCTGCTGTCCCAGCAGATCGTCCACGAACAGGCAGTAGCTGCGCTCGCCGGACTCCAGCCAGATCACAATGCCGTCCTCAATATTATCGTGTCCGTCATCCAGGCCAAAGAGCTCCTTGGCGCGGATGATGGGATAGAAGTTGTCCTGAAGCTTCATCATCTCGCCCCGGGCCGGGTCATGGATGATATCGCCGGCGGATACTCTGGCAGAAGAGCGGATGTTGTTGATGGGAATGGTGAACAGGCTCTCGCCCACGGACACCTCCATCCCGTCCATGATGGCCATGGTCAGGGGAATCTTCAGGGTGGTGGTCATGCCCTTGCCCCATTCGCTGGCAATGGACACGGTGCCGCCCACGTCAGCCACATTCTTTTTCACCACGTCCATGCCCACGCCGCGGCCGGAGAACTCTGTCACCTGGGTATTGGTGGAAAATCCAGGCATCATCATGAAGCCCAGGATTTCCTTCTGGCTGTACTCGTGGTCGGGATCGGCCAGACCCTGGCGGATGGCCTTGTTCAGAATTGCCTGGGTATCGGCGCCCTTGCCGTCGTCCCGGATTTCAATGATGACCTCGCTGCCGGTGTGGCGGGCGGAGAGGATGATCTCGCCCACTGGATCCTTCCCGACAGCCACCCGCTCGGCCTCTGTCTCCTCCAGGCCGTGGTCCATGGAGTTACGCACGATATGCATGATGGGATCGCTGATGCCGTCCACGATAGTTTTGTCTACCTCGGTATCTTCGCCGATCAGGGTGAGCCGGGCCCGCTTTCCCAATTTCTTGCTCATATCCCGGACAATGCGGTTCATCTTCTGGAAGGTACTGGACACGGGCACCATCCGCAGCGACATGGAAACGTCCTGAAGATCATCGGTGAGCTTGCGCAGCTCCCGGGCGGATTTGGTAAAGTTGTCCAGCCGCAGTCCCTTGAGGTCCGGAGAAGCCGTCACCATGGATTCGGTGATGACAATCTCGCTGACCACCGCCATGAGCTGGTCCAGCTTGGAGAGGTTGACGCTGATGAGGCTCTCCTTGGCGTGCTGCTGTCCGGCGGCGGGGGCGGGTGCAGGCGCGGCCTTGGCCGCGGGGGCTTCGGCCTTGGGGGCCTGAGCGGCGGGAGCGGGGGCCTCGGACTTGGGGGCCTCCTGAGCGGGGGCGGGAGCGGGCTTGGCCGCGTCCACCGGCTGGGACTCCCGGACGGGGCCGGCATTCTTCCCGCCGGGAATGGCGCTGCTCCGGTCGTCGGCGGTGCGGAACCAGACAAAGAAGCCCTGGTCGGCAATGATGTCCGAGGGGGAGGGATCGGTCTCCACATTTTCGGGGACGCAGATAAAGTCTCCGCAGTAGTCCTTTACGTTGTTGATGAGCATAAAGGCCCGGAGGTTCTCCATGCCGCTGCCCTCGTCAAAGAATACATGGATGCCGTAGGGGTAGTCCTGGTTGACGGCGCTGACGGCGGGAGCGGCGGCCTGGGCGGCGGGAGCGCTTTCATCGGCGGCCGGGGCCTCCTCGGCGGGAGCGGCGGGGTTGCCCTGAATTTTATCAATCAGGCTATTAATTTTATTTACGATGTTGTCGATAGACTGAGAGAGGGGGTCTCCATTTTCAACTTTTTCAATTTCCCCCCGGAAGAAGTCCACAGCCTGGAACAGCATATCGAACAGTTCCGGCTTTGTCTGCTCCGGAACCACATCCATCCCCTTTTCGCGGACGATGAAGAACATGTCCTCGATCCGGTGAGCCACCGTCATCAGGGAACTGAACTCCATCATGGCGGAAGAACCCTTGATGGTGTGCATGATACGGAAAATCTCATTGACACTGTCCTCGGAGAATGTATCCGCCTGTTCCGCAGTCAGCAGGATCCCGTCCAGCTGCTCCAGCAGGGTGTTGGTCTCATACAGATACATATCCAGAATGCTGTCGCCCATAAAAACGCCACCTTTTCTTAGTTTGCTTGACGGAGGGTACAGACCTCAAGGGCATAGTACACCTGCCTATCTATAATCATACTCATTATATCGGCACTGTCAATTAGAAAATTAAGATTCCCAGAAAAAAAACAAAGTTTTACTGAAATGGGGTGTCGCCAATGCCAGATCTGCTTGGTGTGACCAACCCGGTACCGGGCCATGATAACAGCAACGTAAACCGAAATATTCCCGTATCGCCCAACGATACCCGAATCCAGAACGCCCCTGACCCATCCCGGG
>OFFE01000829.1_pt1 | contig 24623 bp, 21 predicted proteins | sample 1521371 | NCBI WGS metagenome assembly OFFE01 (sample SAMEA3504131, study PRJEB24116) | mouse gut metagenome | biome: mouse gut; feature: mouse-associated habitat; material: faeces | place: Denmark | collected 2011 | reverse complement strand
CTGCAAATTTGGGGCCTGCACAGAGGATGAGCGTCAGATCATTCTGAATACACTGGACTGTCTGGCCGACCAGTTTCTAAGCCGCCGTTATACCGCAACAGAAGAAACGAAATGAGCCAGCGGGAGCAAGGACGGGATGCTCCTGCTGGCTTGACTTTTACTATAACAGGCAAAAGGAAAATTGGCGGCAAGATTCTGGCAAGATTTTCTATCCGTTTCGACAAAAAATGAGTGCCGCTGCATTACTTCGGCGGCACTCATTCCTGGTTAAATTGATTTTTCTTCTTCTGGGGGAACAAATTTATAGCCTATGCCCCAGGAAGTTTGGATGTAGTTCTTCCCCATATCGGCTAACTTCTTCCTGAGATTTCCGATATGTACTTTAACTGCGTTTTCGCCGCCGATCCCAAGATCATCGCTCCATACTTGGCTATATAACTGCGACCGGCTCAAGACCTGTCCTGGACGGCGGGCAAGGCACAGCAGCAAATCAAACTCTTTCCGTGTTAATGTCAACTGTTCCCCATCAACAATGACCTGCCGGTGCGTTGAATCAATGACACATTCTGTTCCAAAGGTAAGCATCTGGCAGTCATTGTATCCGTCCGTATTAAGTTGAATGAGGGTATCTGCCTGGGCCAAGCACATATTCAAATCCAAAGGTTTTTCAATAATAGCGTTTGCTCCGGCCCGGAGCAGTTCGGCCTTATCATCTGACGGCAATGGGTCAGTGAGGACTAAAATCGGTGTATGCTTTGCCGCCCGCATGATGTGAAGCATTTCCTGACCATCCATCCCGGAAACTTGAAAATCTATAATAACTAAGCAATACTCATGTTCCATAAAGCAATCCAGTGCTTCAGAGGCAAAGACCATACAGCAAACATCTGCCCCCGTGCCTTGGATGTTCTCTTTTAGCGAGCGGCATATTGATAAATCGTCCTCTATAATCAATATTCGAATTCTTGCTATGGCTTATCCGCCTCCTATTCTTAGATAAGCATATCTATCATCCACCCTGTCGCCAAGGCAAACAGGATGGTAAAAGCCAGATATAGGGCAAATCGTTTGACGCCCAATACGATTTTTACTGCCCCCAGATTGGTAATTTTGGTAGCAGGCCCGGTAATCATAAACGCCGCCGCACTTCCCATGCTCATACCATCCGCCAGCCATGTCTGCAAAAGTGGAATCGTCCCGCCGCCGCAGGCGTAGAGCGGTACGCCAATGGTCGCCGCCATCAGAACGCCAAACCCACGGTTATCTCCAAATAGACCGGCAACTACGTCAGAAGGTACATACCGCTGGAACAGGACTGACAGAACTACACCAATCAGGAACCATCCTCCGGTGGCCTTGATATTCCGCCCAAGGTTTTTGAGAAACCGCAGCAGCAGATTGGGGTCTGTATCCCTGCTTTGTGGTGCGGAGAAACCGGAGAAGTTGAAAAAGCCCTTTTGGTGATAGAACGCACGAATCAGCAGGCCAGCCGCTGTGCCGCACAAAAAGCTGGATGCAATGCGGATCACCAAAGCCGTCCGCCCAAGAGCCATACTATACAAGATCAACTGTGGATTGAGCAGGATAGAACTCATCATAAATGCAGCCAGCCAGTCATCCTCCATCCCGCTTTCAGAGAAGGATGCAGCCAGCGGGATCGTGCCGTACATACACAGAGGGGAGGCAATGCCCAAGGCGCTGGCGGCGAAAACACCCAAAACACCCAGCCGTTTGCCCTGCAAAGAGCGGAACAGGCCGTGGATATGCTCCTTTACAAAAACGGAAATTGCAGATCCCAGCACCATGCCCAACACCCAATAAGGGAATATCTGCCGAAGTTGGAGATCAAAATAGTACCAGAGATAAACAAATTCCCTTTGCAAAACCGTCAGCATGGGCATTGCCTCCTCACATAAATTTCTAATTGTCGATACTTACCAGCGTGTAGCTCCGGCTTCCCAGACCGATCTCCTCTGCGTGTTCCAGGGTGTGGAGGCCATTGCGAGATTCGATCCGGTTGACCAGCGAGGCTCCGTCACCGTTTTTCTGGGCATATACCAAGTCGATACAGGCTTGATCCAGCGCCACCGGATCGGTGGATGCCAGGATGCCAATGTCGTGCAGATCCGGCTCAGAAGGATTACCGTCACAGTCGCAGTCGATGGAGATACGGTTCATCACATTGACGTAGACGATCCGCTCTCCGCCGCCCAAGTAATCGGACACTGACTTGCCCGCCTCGGCCATGGATTCAGTAAAGGCAGTCTGGTCGCCGCCCCAAGGGCTGGTGTGGCTCTGGCCTCCGGTGTGGATCAGGCATTTTCCCTCCTGGGAACCCAGACCAATGGAGATATTTTTGATTGCCCCGCCGTAGCCTGCCATAGCGTGGCCCTTGAAATGGGACAGCACCAAGTAGGAATCATATTCAGAAAAGTGTTCTCCCACCAGATTTTCTTCCAGTTGGGTGCCGCCATTGACAGGCAGGGACATAGAGCCGTTTTCGTCCAGGATCACCACATCAGCAATATCATTGAAGCCGTGATCCTTCGCCACTTGGTAGTGCATGGCAGTCTGGGCGCGGGAACCGCCGTAAGCCGTGTTGCACTCTACAATCGTCCCGTCCACCGCCTGGACCACATCCTTGATCAGCTCCGGGCGGAGGTAGTTGCTGTTGGGCGGTTCGCCGGTGGAGAGTTTAACGGCCACGCTCCCGGTAGGCGTCCAGCCCAGCGCGGTGTAAACAGCCATCAAACCTTCGGGGGAGATGTCCGTTGTCATATAGACCGTGGAGCCTTCGTTCTCATCGCCGATACGATTCGTCAGATAGCGGTGGAGAATGACCGCAGTCTGGGCGCGGGTAAGGCTGCCCTTTGGATCAAACAGATTCCCACCGATACCATTTACAACATCATTAGCCTTTGCCCAATTTACCGCAGTCTTGGCATAAGCGGCAATCGTGGCTTCGTCCGCAAAAGCCTCGGTGGAGACAGCGGCAGGACTTCCGGCGTACCGCCAAAGGATGGAAGCCATCTGTTCACGGGTTACGGGGTCCTCTCCGCCAAACCGACCGCCTCCGTAGCCGGACATGATGCCATTTGCCGATGCCCAGGATGCGGCATTGGCATAGGGAGAATTGACAGGGACATCCGAAAAGCTGGCGGTACTTTGTACGGCGGGGCTTCCCTCTGCGCGGTACAGTGCATCCGCCACAGTGGAGCGGGTCATCGGCGTATCGGCCGCGAAGGTGCTGCCAGTCAAAATGTTCTGTTCCCGGCACCAGTTCGCTGCTTCAGCATACCATGCTCCATCCGGCACATCGGTGAACCTGTCGGCACTGAGCTGACGGTACTCTGTTTCCGAGATTCGGTCAAACCACTCTACACCAGGGCGTTCCGGGTTTGTGTTGACAGCAATATGGGCAAAGGTGCTGTCGGCGCTGCCGCCGTGCCAATGCTTCACGCCGGGAGGACAGTAGGCCACATCGCCCGGATGCAGGACCTCTACCGGCTGGCCCTCGACTTGATGATAGCCAATGCCATCCGTAGCGATTAGGATTTGCCCGCCAGCATGGGTATGCCAGTCATTGATAACACCAGGGTCAAACACAACATAGTGCAGCTCCGGCGCGTCCGCTGCATTCTCTCCACTCAGCAGCGTAGAGATATACACTGGCCCGCTGAAATGGTTGGGGCTACTGGCTGATGCCGCTCTTTGGAACATGACCGGATTACCTGCCGCCACTGTGCGTCCGGCGTATTCCTCTGCGTTCAAGCTGGCATAGTGCTGATCGGTAACCGGCTCGCTTTCCCCATGTCCGTTATAATGGGAATCATATATTACCATCTGAGAAAACCAACTGTCCGGGGCCGCACCATGCCAATGCTTCACTCCGGGAGCAATTTCCAGCACATCGCCTTGGCGGATGATCTGGGCGGTTTTCCCCTCCTCCTGATAGTAACCCACACCACCAGTGACCAGAATGACCATGCCGCCGTGCGTATGCCAATCGCTCCTCGCTCCCGGCGCAAACGTCACGTTGTTGGTCTGTGGGAAATGATAGACATCCTCATTGGCAATCATTGGGGACAGGTATCCGGTTCCATTGAAAGGAACTTCCGAACCCAACGGAAACGTCAGGCTGTCTTTTGTCGTGACAATTCCGCCGTTGGATGTAGTGTCCGCCTGGGCTGTGAGTGTCGCCGCGCCGGTAGCCGCAAAACAAACGCCGCAGGTCAGCACAAGGGCCATAAACGCAGCCAGCAGTTTTTTTCTTTGCTTCATGAGCAAGACCTCCTAAAACATATTACTCGTCAATGCTTACCAGGGTATAGCTTCTGCTGCCCAGGCCGATCTCCTCTGCGTGTTCCAGAGTGTGGAGGCCGCTACGGGATTCGATCCGGTTGACCAACGAGGCCCCGTCACCGTCCTTCTGAGCATATACCAGATCAATGCAGGCTTGGTCCAGCGCCACCGGGTCGGCAGAAGCCAAGATGCCGATGTCGTGCAGGTCAGGCTCGGAGGGATTGCCGTCACAGTCGCAGTCGATGGAGATACGGTTCATTACATTGATGTAGACAATGTTCTCGCCGTTCCCCAGATAGTCCGACACCGCCTTGCCTGCCTCGGCCATGGATTCGGTAAATGCGGTCTGATCCCCACCCCACGGGCTGTCATGGCTGGCCCCGCCGGTATGGATCACGCATTTGCCCTCCTGGGACCCCAGGCCGATGGAAATATTCTTGATGGCCCCGCCAAAACCTGCCATAGCGTGGCCCTTGAAATGGGACAGCACCAAGTAGGAATCGTAGTCGGCAAAGTGTTCGCCTACATAGTTCTCGCTCAGATGCGTTCCGCCGCTGACAGGGATCGTCATAGAGCCGTTCTCATCCAGAATGACCACATCGGCAATGGCGGTAAAGCCGTGGTCCTCCGCCACCTGGTAATGCATGGCGGTGCTGGAACGCTGGCCACCGTAGGCGGTGTTGCACTCTACGATGGTGCCGTCCACCGCCTGGACAACATCCTTAATCAGTTCCGGGCGGAGGTAGTTGCTGTTTGGCGGTTCGCCGGTGGACAGCTTTACCGCGACACTTCCGGTTGGCGTCCAGTTCAGCGCCTCGTAGATTGCCATAAGCCCCTCCGGGCTGATGTCCGTAGTCATGTAGACGGTGGGAGCATCGGCGGCGTCTGTGTTATGCTCCAGAGTGGGAAGTTCCTCCCCCTGTGCGGGTTCCCCGGAAACGGGTGCCGGGGGTGTTGACGGCGGCTCACTTTGCCCGCCCGTGCCGCCGCAGCCTGCTAAAAGTGCCGTGAGCAGAGCGGCGGCGCTGATGAATGCGACCATTTTTCTTTTCATAAGAACCTCCTGATACAGTATTTTGGGGACTATGCGGGGAATGAAACAGAAATCAGTAAAGAGCGCCCATCCCGGCTGGATGCCCTGATTTCTCCTTTGTGGGCGGTAACGACCGCCTTTACAATGGACAATCCGATGCCATGTCCCCCTGTTCGGGAGTTTCTTGACGGATCGGCCCGGTAAAACCGCTCGAAGATATTATTCAAATTTTCTTCCGTAATAGCGGAGGTCGTATTGAACACATCCAGACAGATTGAACGCCCTTGCTTTTTCAGTTCCACGGAGATTGATCCGCCATGCTCCGAATACTTCAACGCATTGTCCAGAAGATTGGAGATCACCTGACTGAGCGCCCGCTCGTCACCATGAAAGGAAATGTCCGGCTGGATTGTGCTGGTGAACACTTTGCCCCTGGCCTTTGCCAGAGCTTGGAAAGACTGCACCAGCTCGTCCGTCAGGTCAGAAAGGGAAAAGTCCGTCATTTGCAGATGGCCCTGATCCTCCTCCATTTTGGACAGGTAGATCAGATCGTTTGTCAACGCTGTCAGTCTCTTGATCTGGAGCTGAATGTCCCGCAGCCACTCGTTTTCTCCGCACTCCATATCCAGCACATCCGCATCGGCGGAGATGATAGTCAGCGGCGTTTTGATCTCATGGCCCGCATCGGTGATGAACCGTTTTTGCTTTTCATAGCTCTCCGCCACCGGCTTCACGATCCGTCCGGACAGCAGGAGCAGCAGAATAAACACAGACAGCAGTCCCAAGGAAGCGATCAGAATACTTGTCCTCATAAAGCTGTAAAAGGACAGCAGGTCTTTTTCGCAGTCCATAAAGACAAACAGGGTTTCTTCTCCGCCGTTCCACCGGATAAACCGGAAGTTTCGGTAAAAGCCTTTTTCCTGGGACCACACTGCCTTTGCGTACTCCGCCGCGCCTGTTTCATCCACCGCAGAGATTTTTTCCGTATTGGCCGCAGTTATGGTTTCCGCGTCGGCCATGGAAACGGAGAAATAGCGGCAGGTAAACAGCACTTCCGGGGATTGGGTCAACAGTTCCTTCATGACTTGTGATTCCCAATGCGGGAAGGCGCCGCCGTTCTCCGCCAGCATAGTCAAAAGCGCATCCGCTTCATTGGCCATACTCCCATAGTTAAACAAATTAGCGGCAAGGACGATCACCGCAAAGACCAATCCCAACGATACCATGGCTGCGGTCAAAAGGTCACGGCGAAGCTTTTGGATCATGGAATACTCCTTAATAGACGTAATCAGGCGCCATCAGGTTCATCAGTTCCCGGTCATGATGGTACACCAGCTCCGCTTGCGTGTCCAGCAGCATGGTCGCGCCGCTCTCACGGGTGTAAGGCTCCCAAGCAGGGATGCCGTCCCCACCCGGAATGCCTGTTCTGGCAAAGCTCACCCATACCTGACTGAGTTGGTCGGCCATTGCCTGTTCTTCCAGTGTGTCCTCAGTGTTTCGGAACACATAGGGAATCTCCGCGCCGTGGAAGGACATTCCATAGGTGAACAGATAGGCGTAGACCGGCGCGCCGTTCTGATCGGCCTTGTGTGACATAATCTTCAGCATGGGCAAACGGATCAAAGTATCCACCTGTCCTGCTGTCAATTCCGTCTTGTCGGGATAAGCGGCCCGAACCGCATCGGTCAATTCCTGAGAAACTTGTTCCCCCTGCTCCTGGGCGGGGAAGAAATTCCACTCATTGAGATTGCTGCCGATCAACAGAGGAATATCAGCGCCTGCCGATGCAAAGGATTCTTCTGTCACCGGATGGCTGGGCAGGAAATCTCCGTCTACCACCGGCTCCCACTCCATGGAATAGCCCTCGCCCAGCGCGGCAGGGATTTGGAACTCATCGGCGGTCATTTGCAGGGCCTGTGTTCCGGCACTTTGCAGCTCGTCCTCAGAAATCGTTTGCAAAGTCTCAATGTTGTCCTCGGAAATATTCAGAATACTCAGGAAATTCTCTGTCAGCCGGGTGCTGGCCTCCTGCGATGTAAAGTTGACGCCTACCGTCTCGGTGGCTCCGCTCTGCACGATGCCCTTGTGGAACAGGCCCTGGGCATAGGGGCTGGTCATCAGCGCCAGCACCTTCGCTCCGCCGCCGGACTGTCCGAATACCGTGACATTATCCGGATCGCCGCCAAAGGCTGCAATATTGTCTTGAATCCACTCCAGCGCCGCCACAATATCCGTGATGCCTACATTGGCAGACCGCTCATATTTTTCGCCGTAAGCGGAGAGGTCCAGATGTCCGAACAGGTTCAGCCGGTGGTTGACTGTGACCACCACAACATCCCCGCTCCGGCTCAGATTTCCGCCCTGATACCCCTGGTCATTACCGGAACCGTTGGAAAAGCCGCCTCCATGCAGCCAGACCATCACAGGCCGCGCTCCATCATCCCCAACGCCAGGGGTCCAGATGTTCAGATTCTGGCAGTTGTTATCCGTTCCAGGCTGCGCCTGTCCCGGCATACCGAACATCGCCCCTTGGGGGGAGATGTTTCCATAGGTATCCGCTTGAAACACCCCTTCCCACGGTTCCACTGCCTGGGCGGGAACAAACCGTCCTGTGGCATGGGCATAGGGTACGCCCAAATAGGTATAAACGCCATCATTCAAAGTGCCTTGGACCTTTCCCGCCGTTGTGACCACAAGGCCATCGCTGGTTTCTTCCGGGGAAGACTGCTGACCGCCCTGGGCAGAAGAAACGATCTGCGAGGGGCCTGCTGTGGAGCTGTCCGCATGGTCGCTGCTCGTGCTGTTCCCGCAGGCTGTCAACAGGGAAAGTGTCAGTATGCCTGTCAGAAGCAGGGCAGTTATTGTCTTGAATTTGTTCATCTGTATTACCTCCATTCAGAGTGCTATTTGGGCTGTGCTTTACTTGTTTTTAGATAATATCCAGCGTTCCTGGATGCCGCGATCTCCACATCCGCTTGCAACTCTGCCAGCTTCTTCCGCAGGCGTGAAATGTGGACCCAAATCACGTTGATCTCCGCATCGCTGTCATATCCCCAGACGATTTCAAAGAACCGTTCTGCCGGTATCAGGCTGGAGGGGGAGCGCAGGAGCATTTCCAGCATCTGATACTCTTTATTGGGAAGCCGGAAACTGCCATAGGGCGAGGACACCTCGAAGGAGGCGCAGTTCAGCGTGATATTTCCGGCCTGGAGCAGTACATCCGCTTGTCCGTTTTTGCTTCGGGTCATTGCCCTGATACGAGCCAGCAGCTCCCGTGCGGCAAAGGGCTTTGCCAGATAGTCGTTAGCCCCGCTGTCCAGGCCCAGCACCTTGTCATCCACCTCGGATTTTGCGGTCAGCATCAGGACAGGAATTTGATTCCCGCTGGCGCGGAGCTTCCGTAGGACACTCAGGCCGTCCAATTTTGGCATCATAATATCCAGGATCAGCGCGTCATAATTTCCGGCGTCCAGATAGGCCAGAGCATCTACACCGTCATAGACCGCATCCACGGAGTAATGATTTCCCTCCAGAATGGCGACCAGTGCTTTGGAGAGGGACTGTTCATCTTCTGCCAGCAGCAATCTCATGATATGCTCTCCTATTCCGCGTTCCAGAAGAACCGCAGGGCGTTATACATATACTCGTTGGCGGCGCGGCCATCGTGGGCGTAGCCCTCCCGCTCCCGGAAGGACAGGTTGCCCTCGGCCTCGCTGTCTCCGAAGGTAAAGACCTCCGAATCCGTCCCCATATCCATGACGCCCCGCTTGAAGCCGGAGTAGGCAAAGTCATCCGTGCCGGAGGCAGTGAAGATGAAAAAGTCCTCTGGGCTGTGGCCGGAAGATCGGACGATCTCCTCCATATAGGCCCGGTTGCCGATGGGTCCGCCGCTGGAGGGGGCGAAGTAGCGGAAGTAGTCCAGGCAATACTCAAAGGTGTGCCATGTGTTCATGCTCCCCATGGAGAAGCCGCCGAAGGCGCGGTGGTCACGGGAGGCGGCAATCCCCTCCAAATCCGTTGTCCCGGCAAAGGTGCTGTATTTGCTCTCGACTGCGGGAATCAGATCGTTTACCAGCTCATTGTGGAAATTGTCCACCAGCCGGAGGGCCAGGGAATAGCTGCCGCTGTCCGATTCACTGGTGTTGTTATAGGTGGGCAGAACAATAATAAGCGGCTGGATCAGCCCGTCCTCGATGGCGTGGTCCACGATATGCTTGAATTCATGGGGGCGTTCCGGGGTCCCCATGGTGGTGGTTTCGTTGCTCCAACCGCCATGGCTCAGATAGAGGATGTTGTACTGCTTGCTCTCATCGTAGCCATAAGGCAGATAGACCCAGGCGGTTTTGGTGAGCTTTTGGGACTTTTCCGCGTAGGAGAAGGATTCATAGGTCTGATATTCCAGCTTTTCCAGCGTCCCCGAGAGCCGCGCGGGCTGCTGGTATCCTTCGGGGACGTACTCCAATTCCTCCGGGATGGTGCCGCTCAATGCGGTACGTTTTGTCTGGCTGAACAGCCAGCCCATGATTTTTTCATCGGCTGCGAACAGCCCGCCGCCGCCATGCTCGTTATTGACGCCCTTCGTGGTAAAATAAGACTTCTCCTTGATGTCCAATACCAGCAGCCGGTCAATTTCCTCCTTTGACAAGCCCTGCTCCTGGTACAGTCCATAGAGCGTGTCATAGGCCCTTTGAGTAGGCTCGGAACCGTAATATTCATCATTTTTCCCGATAGCCAGGTAGACGGGCGTCCGGCTCTCCGCCAGAACCGAATAATCGCCATCCCATTGGGAGCTGCAATGCAGATAGGCCGTGAACAGCTCCGGGCGCTTCCCCATAACGATGGACATGGTTTCCCCGCCGCCGGAATAGCCGTTGGCATACACCCTGGCCGGGTCTATGTTATAGTTCTTCAGAAAGTATTCCACCAGGGCTATCGTCTGGTTGGCGGAGGTTTCGCCCCAATCGCTGAGCTGCGGCGCGACAACGATCATTTCCTCGTTATACTTCTGGGCCTCAAAGCCGAAGGATTCCGCCTTGATATTGGAGGCAACCCCCTGGAAGTACAGCCCTTCATAGCCGGGGAGCGTAAAGAACAGGGCGTAAGGCTTGCTGCCGTCATAGCTCTCCGGGATATACACGTTATAGTGAATGTCGCCATTCGCTCCGCTATGGAGTACGTTGTCCACGGAAAAGCCGCGATAGGTTTCTGTACCGGGAGTGACAAACTGGCTTTCCCAAAAGGCCGCCGCATCCTTGATCCACCCCTCGGCCACGGTTCCCTTCCCCAGACCGAATCCATGGCCCAGCCCCTCGTAGGTGTGGAACTCGGTGGGGATGCCCTGGGCTTCCAAAGCCTCCAGCCGCCGCTCCATCGTCCGCCAGCTTGCAATGCCGTCACTGGTTCCCACGCAGGCGTATGTGGGCGGGTCGCTCTCTGTATACTCGCTGTGTCCTGTGTACTGCATGATAACCGCGCCGGGGCGGGGCAGATCACCGCCGCCGAACGCTTCCGGGCCATAACTGCCTAAGGTTGCCGCCATCCGTCCTCCGGCAGAGCCGCCCCAGAGGGAGTAACAGGCGGTATCTACCTCCAACTCATCCGCGTGTTCAAAGATGAAGGTGATCGCCCGCGCCAAATCCTCACAGGCGGTCTGCGCGCCGGGGCGGTAGATCAGAGCAAAGGCGTTGTAGCCCATCTTGCTGAGTTCCAGGGCATGGGGGAAGCTGTCGTGCATGGCCCCCACATAGGCAAAACCACCGCCGGCATTGCAAATGGCGAACCGCTCACCGGGGGTCCCCTTGAAGAAAAACAGCCCTGTATCCTTCTTGGCGGGATCAGCCGCTTTTTCTTCATCCGTATAAATGTCGTAGAAAATCGTGTCCCCCGCCTTTGCATGGAGGTACATCGTATTTGCAATCTCTACGGTCTTGTCAGGGTCGATATGGCTGTACCAAGTCAGCCGCAGATCACCCAGGGTATCTCCGCTGTAATAGCCGGTATTCGCCGGGAAGATCAACCGGCCATAGCTGCCAAAGACGGGGTCGCCTGTCACATCGGATATGGGCGTGCCGGCAGTATAGGGGGCGTCCCCATTCTGCGCCGAAAGATTTGTTGCCACCGGCTCCGGACCTGCGGCAGCGGCCATTTGCGCTCCGCCGCCGCAGGCGCTCAGAAGCAGCGCGGATAAGGCAGATAAAATACAAATTGAAATCATCTTCTTCATAATGCTCTCCATTTTGATTGGCACTTCCTTCTTGTGGAGGGATATTGTTGAAATGATAACACATGAACTTTAACTCAAGCTAAACCAGCGGGTACAAAAAAACTCCCGTGCGGAGCGGACTGCGGCCCTGACGGTCGAAGTCGTTATGCCGCACGGGAGTTTTTATCAAAGGGCGTTCGGTACTGTCAGCGGATAAAATTGGTGAAGGTCATCGGCTCCTGCTCCGGAAGGTGAACGCCAGCTTTCTCACCGGCCTCCTTACATCTGAGGAACCATGCCATGTTCCGGCCCAGGACACGCATGGTCTGTAACCCCTCCGCGTCCTGCTTTACATCCTCCGGTTTTGCACCGTGGACCATGTTCCAGTACCGGGAAGTGATGATCGGCATCTGCATCAGGCCGAAATACTTGTTCATCTGATCCCAGGTGGCAGTGGTCCCGGCTCTCCTGGCGGACATGACCGCCGCCGCAGGCTTCAGCAGGAACCGATTGCCGCCGCCGTTCAAGTCAGCATAGAAAACGCGGTCCAGGAAGGATGTGATCGCTCCGGCAGCTCCGCCCCAATGGACGGGCGTTCCGAAAACAAATCCGTCATAGTCTCCGGCCAACTCCAGGAACTCGTTCACTGTATCATCAAAAACACAGCGGTTTTTCTGGATGCAGGATTTACAGGCGATACAGCCGGAGAGGGGCTTGTTCCCGATCCAGAACACATCCGTGCCGATCCCGCTCTGATTCAGCGCGGCCCCGACCTCGGCCAAGGCGGTATAGGTGCAGCCCTCCTTGTGGGGACTGCCATTGACCAGTAAAACCTTCATGGCAAACTCCTTCTTAATAATCCAGACCGTTGACCCAAGAGACGATCTCCTGCTCCGCATCCTGGATGTTGTTCCGGGAAATTGTCAGGCCATCCAGCATCTTCGCCCCCGGCTCCAGACTCTGAATGGCGGCGGGTGTTCCGGCGAAGCTGCTGCCGCCGTGCGTGCTGAAGGGGATCACCGTCTTGCCGCTGAAATCATAGGTATCGAAAAAGGTGTAGAGGATTTGGGGCAGGTCGCTCCACCAGATGGGGTAGCCGATGAAAACCGTGTCATAGCTGTCAAAATCGGAGATAGCATCCTTGATAGCGGGACGGGTGTCCTGATCCTGCTCCTCCCGTGCCTGAGCAACCAGGGTGGTGTGGTCGGTGGGATAGGGGTTCTGCGGCTCAATACGATAGATGTCAGCGTTCGTTGTTCTTTGAATGACCTGGGCCATATACTGTGTGTTGCCCAGAACCTCGCCGTTAATGACTACGGTGCTGTTGGCTTCCTCGGTGGTCATGTTGTTGGGATTGGTGGTTTCCGGCATGGAGAAGTAGGCAACAAGGACCTTGGATTCACCGCTCTGTGTGGGCTGGGTATTTGCTTTGGGGAGGTCCAGACCGTTGGCCCAGGCCGCGATGTCAGACTGGGAGGCCCGCTCCGTGAAGCGCCGTCCCTCCTGCCAGTTGCCGCCGTTGGCCATCTCTGCCAGCAAGGTGCCGCTCTGTCCCAGCCCGGAGCTGGTGGAGGTGCAGAAGGGGATCACTGTCTTTCCGGTGAAGTCGTTATTCTTCACGAAGTCGTTTACCGGCCAAGCGGCAATGCCCCACCAGATAGGATAGCCGATGAATACAGTGTCATAGTCTGTCCAGTTGTCCACGGTGTTTTTCGCCAGCTTCACATCCTGCTTGGAAGGATCGTTATGCTCGGCATTGACCCGGCTGCTGGAATCCGTCCAATTCAGATCGGCGCTGGTGTAGGGCGCTTCGGGAACCATCTCAAAGAGATCTGCGTCCAGTGTATCAGCAATGGCGTTCGCCACAGCCTCAGTGTTGCCGCTGGCGGAGAAGTAGGCCACCAGAATCTTGCCATTCCCGGCGGAAGCGGGAGGCGCAGAGGTCTTGCCCATATAGTTGTAGAGTGCGGAAACGATCTCTCCACGGGTGGCGTTGTCAGTGGGAGCAAAGCGTCCATCGCTGCGGGCGGCAATGATACCGTTGGAGCGGGACCAGTCTACCGCCGTCTGCGCATAGGCGGAAATAGCGTTTTCATCCGAGTAATTCCCGGCGGAAGCAGCGGGGGAACCGGCCCAGCGCCAGAGGATCGTGGCCACCTGCTGGCGTGTGACAGGATCGCCCACGCCAAACTGCCCATCCGGGTATCCGGCAATCAGGCCAGCAGTCTCTGCCCAACTGAGCGCATTGATGTAGTAAGCGCCTGCCTCCGCGTCAGAGAAGCGGGATGTACCGGATGCGGCGGGCGTCCCTGCGGCGCGGTGGAAGATGGCTGCCAACTGTGCGCGGGTCACATTGTCATTCACACCAAAGCGGCCATCTCCATAGCCGTAGATATAGCCGTTGTCGGAGGCCCACTGAACAGCTTCGGCGTAGTCGGACCCTGCGGGTACATCGGTAAATTCTGCGGCATAGGCCGTGACGCCCAGGGCCAGCAGCATCGTGACTGCCAACAGGCAGGAGAGGAAACGTCTCAAATTTTTCATGTTGCAAAACTCCTTTTCTTATTGAAGATTCAGTCCATTGACCCATTCCACCACATCGGCTTCGGCCACGCTGCTGCGGAACCGCTGGCCCTCCTGCCAGTCGCCGGTTCCGGCCAGTTCCGCCAGCAGCTCACCGCTCTCGCCCAGGCCAGAGGAAGAAGATGTGCAGAAGGGAATCACGGTTTTTCCAGTGAAGTCGTTGGCGTTGATGAAGTTGTCCACCGGCCAAGCGGCGATGCCCCACCAGATGGGATAGCCGATGAATACTGTGTCATAGTCCTCCCAGCCGTCTACGGTCGTTTCCGTCAGCTCCATGGTCCGCAGGGAGGGGTCATCATGCTCCCGGCTGACCCGGCTTTCGGAATCCGTCCAATTCAGATCAGCGGAGGAATAGGGTTCTGCCGGAGTAATGGCAAAGGTGTCGCCGCCTGTGGCGTTGGCGATATATCCGGCCACGGCCTCGGTGCTGCCGGTGGCGGAGTAGTAGACCACCAATGTTTTTCCGCTCTCATTTTCGGGCGCCGCGGGGGCCTGGGGCGCAGTGCTGCCGGACACACCCGCATGGTTCTGAATCCAGGCTTCAACGTGGTCCGCAATCACATCATTGTTCAAGTCCTGGAACATAAAGTGGTCATTGCCGGTGATCCCTTCTTCGGGCAGATGCACCACGGTACTGCTCCCGCCCGCCGCTGTATAAGCCGCCGTGAAAGCGTCCGCGCTGGAGGCCATCATGCCCCACATACCTGCTGCCGGAACATCGGGGAACTCCTCGCCAATGTAGTCGCCATAGTAGAATGTAACGGGGATATTTTTCTCCAGCAGGGCGGCATAGTCCTCGCTGTCTACCATCGGGGCCATTCCCGGTTCAATCGCCACGATTGCGGCAATGTGATCGGTATACCGGGCCGTTTCCCAACCGGGCATACCGCCCTGGGAATGGGTGACAAGGACGGAATCCTTCCCGGTCCGCGCATAGACCTCATCAATCGTTGCCGCTACCGCCTGGGCCACCACGGTCGTGTCAATGTTCTGATCGCCGTTGGCGGAATCCATAGCGGTGTCCGGGGTCATCTGACGGAAGAACTGATCCAGCACATCCTCTCCCGTGGGGAACTGAGAACCCTCGTTGTAGGTGAAAGCATTGTCCAGATAAGTGCCGATGCGGAACTGGGTGTACCAGGTCTGGTCAGAGGGTTCGGTGCTGATGGTCCCGGCCACGGAGGTCTGTCCGGCCTCCCCGCGGCGGGGCTGGTCAATGAGGAACACGCTGTGGCCCATCCGCAGGAACAGGTCAGACCAACCGGGGCGTCCGTCCGGGGTGGTCATCCAGCCCATGCGGGACTGACCGTAGCCGTGGAGGAACACCATGGGCAGACCGCTCTCCTCTGCCGGAATCTGATAGAATACATTGGCGTGATCCACATGGGAGGTGGAACCTTCCCTGGACATATAGTAGTTGGAAACGTCAAAGGTCCCATCAGAGGTCAGCACCGTGCCTCCGGCGGAGAACATCCCTTGCTCGGCGATCACCAGCGCACCATCGGGAAGCTGGGAGCCGGCATCCTGCTGGGTTTCGCCCTGCGGTCCATCGGGCGTGGTAGCCGACGTACCGTCATTGGCGGGGGTGCTGGCACACCCGGCCAGCAGGGAGAGGATCGTGGCTGCGGTTAAAAGCAGCGCCCAAATACGTTTCATTTTTTTCATGGTGGGAAACCTCCTGTTTTACGATTTTTGTACCGCCGAACACCTGGGACATCTCCATCGTGTCCAGCGCATTGTCCAGTGCCTGCACCTCGGATGCTGTCAGCACAGTATCCGCCGATCCTGCGTTCTCCCGCATCCGTTCCAGCTTGCGGGTGCCGGGAATGGGGACGATATAGGGTTTCTTGCGCAGCATCCATGCCAAGGAGATCTGCGCGGGTGTGGCCTGCTTTTCCTCCGCCAGCCGGTGGAGCAATTCCAGCAGCGCCCGGTTCTGCTCCATGCCCTCCGGGGTAAACTGCGGCATGACGCTCCGGTAATCTGTCCCGGCTTCAAACTTGGTTTCCTTTCCGTACCGCGCGGATAGGAGGCCGTTTGCCAGCGGGGAGAACGCCACATAGCCGATGCCCAGCTCCTCCAGAACCGGGAACAGGCTCTCGTACCACCGCGCCATCATGGAGTAGCGGTTCTGGATCGCCGTTACCGGGCAGACGGCGTGGGCGCGGCGGATGGTGTCCTCCATCGCTTCGGACAGGCCCCAATGGGTAATTTTGCCCTCCCGGATCAGATCGGCCATTACCCCGGCCACTTCCTCCACCGGCACATTGGGATCGGCCCGGTGCTGGTAGTAGAGGTCAATGTGGTCTGTCCCCAGCCGCCGCAAGGACGCTTCCACCGAGGCGCGGATGACTTCTGGGCGGGAGTCCGGCACAAGAGGCTTGTTCACCGCCGTGCTGCCCATGTCAAAATGGATGCCGAACTTGGTGGCGATGACCACCCGCTCCCGCCGCGACCGCAGCGCGGCTCCCACCAATTCCTCGTTGTGGTGGGGATCGTCCGCCGTTCCGTAGACCTCGGCGGTGTCGAAGAAGGCATATCCCATATCCGCCGCCTGCTGGATCAAGCGGATGGCCTCGGTTCGATCTGTGGGCGCACCGTAGGCATGGGAGAAACCCATGCACCCAAGGCCAAGGGCTGAAACCTTCAAATCGCGCCCTAATACTCGCTGTTCCATCGTGATTCCTTTCTGCTGTGATTGCTGTTGTTCCTTGCTACAATCTGATTTTAACGCACGGAGGCAGAAAACAGAAGTCTCGATTAGTTCATCAGCATCAAGTCAAAGGTTGACACTGATAGGCATCAAAAAAGGCTGAGGTTCCACAGCCTCAGCCTTTTTATCTGCCATATTTTATTTCAGAACGCTATACTGCTCCTCGTCTACCGCCTCACACCACTCGGTCCGTCCACCCTCGCCGGGGACCTCTACGGCCAAGTGCTGGAACCAGGAATCCTTGGCCGCACCGTGCCAGTGCTTCACGCCGGCGGGGATGTTCACTACGTCACCGGGGCGCAGCTCTCTCGGCTCCTGGCCCCATTCCTGATACCAGCCCCGGCCGCTGACGCAGACCAGCATCTGTCCGCCGCCGTCCTGGGCGTGATGGATGTGCCAGTTGTTCCGGCACCCCGGTTCAAAGGTCACGTTGAATACCGGCACCTGCTCTTTGGACAGCGGTGCAAGGTAGCTCTGCCCAATGAAATATTGGGCGAAAGCGTCATTCTTCTCCCCCACCGGGAAGCAGGACAGCCGGCCCGGGTCTACGCCATCATCCTCGCCGTAGACCTCCTGGATCAGCGGGAAGGTACTCCACGCCTTGGGCCAGCCGCAGTAAAAGGCAAGCTGGGTCACAATTTCCACGGCCTCCTGCTTGGTGACGCCGTGGGCCTTGCCCAAGTTGAGGTGAGATTTCAGTTGGGGATACAGCCCCGCCGAGAACAGTGCCGCAATGGTAATCATGCTGCGGTCACGGGGAGAGAGCTGGTCCTCCCTTGACCAGACCTCACCAAAGAGAACATCATCGTTCAGTTCCGCAAATTTCGGGGCGAGATCACCCAAGCGGTCGCGGCCCGCTGTTTGCTTTTCTGCCATAGCAAATAATCCTTTCTTTATTTCAGCTTCCCGCCGTCCTGGAACGCTTTTCCTACGACCTCGCCCATCTTGACATAGGTGTTGCCGCAGGGGTCAAAGGAAATGGCTTGCAGCTTGGCGGCATCAATTTTACCGTCCGCGCCCAGCACCTTTTCATCCGCGCTGATGCCCACGATCTGGCCGATGATGTTGCCGTCCTCGCTCACCTTGAGCAGCCTGCATTCCAAGGCAACCGGAAATTCGTCAATCAACGGCGCGTCCACCGCTTCGCTCCGGGTGGTATGCAGTCCGGCCTTGGCCAGCTTATCCGGTTCCTGATTGGCGGACACCAGCCCCACATAGTCCGCCTCCACCACATGGGCGGCATCGGCAAAGCTGACGGTGAACGCGCCCCTTGCCTTGATGTTCTTGGTGGTCTTGTGTCCCGCGCTCAGACAGAGGACTACCTTATCCCGGTCATACAGACCGCCCCAGGCGGCGTTCATCGCGTCCGCTTTCCCGTTCTCATCGTAAGTGCCGATAATCAGCACCGGCAGAGGAAAGAACCAAGGGTTGCTTCCAAAATGTTTTCTCATAGTGATCCTCCGTTTCGTTATGATAAGCCGAGTATAGACCATAAAGCCTACTCCATGTCAAGAGTGTTCGGAAATTTTTCAGACTTTCGTATACCGCAGCCACAGAGCATCATCATCCAGCTTTTCTACGGCTTTCGAATGAAATACCGCCGGAAGCCGTTCCGGGAGGAACGCTGGTTTCTCAAACAGGGATGCCGCCGTTCGGTTCCCGTCCGCTGTGGGGGCGAGGATGATACTCAACTCATCAATCAGATCCTCCTGGGCGAAAGACCAGTTCATCTGACCGCCGCCCGCCAGCATCAGCCGGTCAATTTGAAACAGCGTTTTCAGTTTGCCCAGCAGCAGGGTACAGTCCAGCCGGTCCTTCCCGGCGAACACATAGGACACATCCACTTTCCGCAGATAGGCCAGATATTCATTAGAAACCTGTTCCGTAAGGACTTCGATCACATGGGCTTTCGGACGGCCTCGCTTTTCCACATACTTGTCATTCCATCCCAATATCCCCTGGGGGTCCACTGATACAATGAAGTTGTGAACGTCGGACGGGGCCGCATAGTCCTCGTGGGGCCAGACGGTTTCGCAGGCAGGCAGCACCGCCGGAGCGAGGCCATCGGAGTAGGTTCCCGCCATGGTGGTTGTGCCATAGATGGTGGCCTGACAATCGAAAATCGTGCGCAGTTGCCCGTAGGCTTTGGCGCAGGCGGCGGACATACACGCCCCGTCAATCTTCCCATCCAGCGCCATCAGGATATGGCACACCACATAGGGGCGATTTGTTGATTCCATGATCTTCTCCTTTTTAGCTGTCGGCAAAAATATTGGTTATCCAGGCTGTCACATCATCAGTGCTGCTGGCTACGTCATTCCGGGACAGCACCAGCGCATTATCATAGACCGATGCGTCAGGCTGCAATTCAGCAATCGTCTCCACAGTGCGGGATGCGCGGCTGCCTCCGTGGGTGATGAAAGGGATAATGGTTTTCGAGCTGAAATCGTAGGATTCCAGAAAACTGTAAACCGGCATAGGCAGGTCGGCCCACCAGTTGGGATACCCCAGCAGGATTATATCGTACTGCTCAAAATCCTCCACCTGGGTGGACAGCTCCGGCCTGACAGCCTCCGCCTTTTCCTCGCTGGCCTGATCTACCAGAGGCTCGTGATCCAGCGGATAGGGGGCAACGGTTTCAATGCGGAACAGATCGCCGCCAATGGAATCCTGGATCAATTCCGCTACATACTGAGTATTGCCCAGCTTTTCCCCCTCGCTGACCACAATACTGGCACTGGCAACAGCGTCCACACCAGTGGTATCCACATCCTCCGGCACCGAGAAATACGCAATCAAAATCCGTTGATCCTGCGTGTCCGCTGGTGGAGGCGTATCGGTTTCCTGCTGACCGGGGACCGTTCCTGTTTCCGGCCTTTGGTCCTGGCTGCTTGCTGCCGGTGTATCCCGTCCTGATGAACTGCATCCAGCTATAGCGCATACAAGCAGCAAGCACATAAGGATGGACAAGAGTTTTCTCATTGAAATCATTCTTCCTTTTCTGTAATCGTTATGGAACTGCCATATTCCTCAAAGACGGAAATATCGGATGTGATCCTCCCAATCGTCACCACTTCCACAATCGTCTGTTCCAGATGGTCACTGTAGAAAATCGCTACGGAGGGTCCCTCATACCAATAGGCCAGCCCACCCCGCTCGTAGTTCCGTGTCCGCTCCGCTGTATCAGGAATTTGTTCCGGCAGGTCAAAGGCACGGGCAAAACCAGGGGCAGGATGCCACAGGTCCACCGTCAGCGGCAGCATAGCTGAAACAGCCTGCGCCGTTTCGTTGTCAAAGAGCACACCCTCCAGGACAGTTTCACCGGCAGTTACCGTGATCTCCATCAGGACAGGTTCCTCCGGTGGAGGGGTATTCATAGCGGGCATTTCCACTTCCTCCTCTGCCTGACCGCCGCAGGCGGTCAGGCTTCCCAATACCAGCAGAGCAGACAATAGGAGTGCCGTAATTTTCCTGGTGCCGCCGCTCACGTTTATCTGCACTCGCTGAAAATAGCGGCGATCTCCGCATGGCACATCTTCCCATAGCTGCCGGGGGCCACGTTGCAGGAGGCGGCGATGATCCCCAGGTCGATGCTCTCATCCACGCCCAGCTCCCGCAGAGTGGTGGGCAGGCCGATCTCCTTGATGAAGTCCGCCAAAGCCTCCACGCCGGCAGCGGCAACTTCCTCATCGCTCTTGCCGGTGGGGTCGATGCCCCAGACACGGACGGCAAAACGCTTGAACTTTGCAAGGCCGTCCTTGTAGATGTGCCGGTAGTAGGCCGGGTGCAGAACTGCCAGCCCCGCGCCGTGGTTGCAGTCGGTGTAGGCCCCCAACTGATGCTCCATCTGGTGGCACTGGAAGTCGCCCTTTTTGCCCAGCTTGATAATGCGGTTTTCCGCCATAGTGGATTCCCACATGAGATTGCTCCGGGCATCATAATCCTCCGGGTTTGCCAGAGACGTCCGCAGGTCCCGGATCACGCCCCGCATGAGGGCTTCGGAAATATCGTCCGACACATTCTCCGCGTCGCAGGGGCTGAAATATGTCTCCATGATGTGGCTGAGAATATCAAAGCCGCCGGAGGCCAACTGAAACTTGGGGACGCTGTAAGTGTAGGTGGGGTCCATCAGGGCAAACCGGGCGTTGGCGGCAGGATAGTCCCGGCCCGTCTTGACCTTCTGGGCCTCGTTGGTGATGACCGCGCCGCCGTTCATCTCGCTGCCGGTCCCGGCCACGGTGACGATCACGCCCAAGGGCAGGGGCTGGAAATCCACCACGCCGGGCCGCGCCCAGAAATCGTTCCAGATGTCCCCATCGTAAGCCGCCGCCATGGAGATGGCCTTGCAGCAGTCCATGACGCTGCCGCCGCCGATGCCCAGGATCACATCCACATTCTTCTCCCTTGCCAGAGCCGCGCCCTCCTGGACCTTGGCATAGGTGGGGTTGGCCATGATGCCGGGGAACTCCACCACGGTCTTTCCAGCATCGGCGAGGATGCCGGTCACTTCGTCATAGACGCCGTTGCGCTTGATGGAGCCGCCGCCGTAGGCCAGCATTACCGTATTGCCGTACTTGCTGACAAGGCAGTTCAGATACTCCTTCACACAGCCCTTTCCAAAGAAGGTCTTGGTGGCGTTCTCAAAAATGAAATTGTTCATACGCTCATTTCTCCTTTTGATTCTGTTTTTTTCTGCGACTCAGCAGACGGCATCCATAATAGCCGCAGAAAATGAATAGTCCCATGATTGCCAGATAGTCGGCAAAAAAGAATAGGACAGGTTCCTCATAGTCAAAAAACACAAAGTGTGTTCGCAGGAACAGGTACTCCGGCAGTCCCCGTTTCCAGAGTGCGTAAACTCCATAGGCCGCTGTCAGCCAGCCAAGCCACCGAAGCCACTGTGCTTTGGAAAACCGCCGTACCGCGGCAAGGACCATGCTCCAATGAAGGCCCAAGTGCAGGCTCATCAGCAGAAAGCCCCAATAGGAGCAGAGCATATGAACCTGCCGCGCCAAGGCGCTCCATCCCCGGATCCGCAGACCGGCAAAAATGTAGCTTGACAGGATAATCCCGCTGGCCGCTGATCCAACCATTGTCAGAAAGCAAAGCGCAACAAGTATCGTCTGGACAATGCGGTATGCGGACCAGCGCCCCCGACCCAGACTTCCGACCCACTTCCGGTTCAGAATCAGGTGCGCGATGAACAGCAGGAACATCCCCATGCCGATCCACTCATGGGCCGCTTCTCCAATCAGCGAGTAAGACATCAGGAGCAGCAGAGCCGCCGTCATCAGAAGGTCAACGGCCCGTTTCACCACCGGCGCCGCCATCTTATTTCTGGCTGTCCACCGGGGGAACCATCTCCGCGTATTTCTTCAGCATCTCCGGTGTGCTGGTGTAGTAGCGGGTGTCCTTATCCAGCGCGGCGATCTCGAACATTTCTTCCTCCGTCAAGGCGAAGTCAAAGAGGGCAAAGTTGTCCTTGATGTGCGCCGGATTCTTGGAGCCGGGAATGACAATGTTGCCGGACTGGATATGCCAGCGGAGGATGATCTGGGCGTTGCTCTTGCCGTACTTCTGCGCCAGCTTGGAGAACACCGGCTCCTCGATCAGCGCCTTGTCCCCGTGGCCCAGGGGATACCACGCCTGGATCGCCATGCCCTGGCTGGTCAGGAATTTTTTCAATTCCTTCTCCTGGAAGTAGGGGTGGACTTCCGTCTGGAGGATGGCGGGCTTCACTTCGCAGATGGACAGGATTTCTTTGATCTGCTCCATGTTGAAGTTGGACAGGCCGATGGCCCGGACCTTACCTTCCTTGTACGCTTTTTCCATCAGCCGGTAACCGGCCGCATAGTTCCCGGCGGGCTGATGAATCAGCAGAAGGTCGATGTAGCTGGTGTCCAGCCGCTCCAGGGTTTTCTCCACAGCGTCAGCCTGCTCATAGAAAGACGGCCACAGCTTCGTTTCCAGAAAAATCTCCTCCCGCTTCAGCCCGGACCGCTTCATGGCCCGCCCCACTGCCCGCTCGTTGACATAGGCGTTGGCGGTGTCAATCAGACGGTAGCCGTCCGCAAGGGCGCTGACGCAGGATGCCTCCGCCTCATCGGGGGACAGCAGGAAGGTGCCGATACCGGCCATGGGCATGACCATGCCGTTGTTCAGCTTCAAAGTCAATCGTGCGCTCATATCCAAATCCTCCTTACAATAAAAAGATGGGGTACTCTTGTCATTAAGAATACCCCATCTCTGCCTAAAACAGAAGTATCGGTTTGTTTATGAGCATCAACCTTTGACTTATAACTTCGCGTTCATTACCTGGGCCACTGCGCGGATCAGCCTTTGAACTGTGGGCGAAGGTGTGGGCGAGTGCAGCAGCCCGAAGGGAATGGAGTGGTTCCACTCCACGGGAAGGATTTTCAAAAGTGGGTGTACGCCCTCCCACTGCGGGACCGCCATCAGCAGAGCGTTCTCATGCTCACACTGATTGAATACCTCCAGATTGTAAAAGGAAAAATCAACGATTTGAATTTCTGGATGCTGTTCCCATAAATCATCCCGCAGCCTGTCCACGTGCTTGCTCCAGTTGCGCTTCATAAGCATAAACCGCTGTCCATACAGGTCCTCTACTGCCAGCTTTTTCTTCTGGGCCAGCGGATGGTAAATAGACACTGCACAGCAGATAGGGACCCGCATCAGTTCCAGCGCATCGCAGGAGCGCAGGGTCAGCATGGTTTCATCAAAAATGCCAGCCACAATGTCGATGTTCTGTCCCAGGTTCGCCAGAATTTCCCGTGCGTTCTCCGGGGTGTTATCGAAGTTCACCATCTGGAATTTCAGCTCCGGGTGAACCTCATGCACCTGGGGCCATAAGTCCAGCAGGAATTGGCTGGGTGTCATCAGTGATGTACCGATACGGATCACGCTCTCGTTGCTCTGCATGGCGTTCTTGGCCCGCACCTGGGCATCCTTGGCATACTGGATCATGTACTTGGCGTCCTGGTAATAGGACTTGCCCGCATTGGTCAGCGTCAGACCACGGGGGGTGCGGTTGAATAGCTGCACCTCCAAGCTGCCTTCCAGCAGATTGATTTGCTTCATCACCGCTGTGGAGGATATGAACAGCGCCTCCGCCGCTTTGGAAAAGCTGCCAGCATCGGCTACTTGAATAAAGGTGTCTAACTGATGGTTATACATAGTCGTTTCCTCGCTGAACATCGCCTTTTTCTAAAACTTCATGGGAAATGCGCAAAGGCATTATACCATACAAACTTTAACTCAAGCTATACTCATCCCCCAATTTTTTCCCGTATTTGAAAAAAGTTCAGGTCATGCGAGTTGCCCTAAATTCGGTATCATGCAAGCCGGTAAGTTCTTGGAATGGGGTCAGCGGCATCCATCAAAGACGTTCTGGCACCAGCGCAGAGTCACTGTGGGCAGCAACACAAGTAATAGGGTCGATTACAATAATTTCCCGGCCCATCTTCCGCGCATAGCGCATGGTCGCCGCCGTTCCGCCGCGTTGTTCTCCGTTATAGACGGCCAGCAGAGCGGCGGCGTGGTCTACCAGAAAGCGGTTGCGGTCCAGCATACAATTTTTGTAGTAGGTCCTGCTGACGTAGACAATGGAATCCGCCCGGTCCAGGATAGAATGATAGAGGTCCCGTGATGAAGCTGACCACTTATCCACCTGCTCTTTGCAGGGGAGGATACAGTGGAGCTTGATCGTGGGATTCTTCTCTCTCATGGCGAGGACGGAGAGGGCCGACCAAGTATCGGTGGCTTCTGCCATC